>OKSF01000356.1_pt1 | contig 44024 bp, 33 predicted proteins | sample 1606061 | NCBI WGS metagenome assembly OKSF01 (sample SAMEA3541567, study PRJEB24748) | human gut metagenome | biome: human gut; feature: human-associated habitat; material: faeces | place: China | collected 2012
CTTCGTTTAATATTTCGGAAAGCTTTTCTTCTGTTCCGGCTTTTTCTAAAATCTTTTCTCTTATTTCCAAAAGCTTTTCTTCTGTTTGTTTCTGTAACAAAGATGTTTCTGTTTGCTTTGCATTTAGCTCCTGAATGATGCGCTCTCCCTTTTCACGGTTTTGTATACGGGCATCCAGATTTTGCTCTAGAATTTCCAGCTTCTTTTGCAGTTCTTCTCTTTTTTTATTCTTCTCCTGCAATGTTTCATATTCCGTCTGAAAATCTTCTATTTTTACAGCTTTCTTTTGCAGTTTCAGCTCGTTTTCTCTTTGATGGATTTCCTCATTTTCTGTTTCCCGTTCCAGCTTTCTTTCTTGGTAGTTTTTTTGAAGTGCCTCTATTTCTGTTTCTTTTTTTACAATTTCTGTTTGAAGGTTTTGTAATTCTTCTGCAAGTTTTGAAGCAATTGGCAGATTTTCAAAAACCACTTGCTGTTCCTGCAGTAATTGTGTTTTTAATCCGGCTATCGTTTCATGAACATTCTGTATTTCTTTTTCTAATGTTTCTTTCTGTTTTTGCAATGCCAGAATATCGGCTTTCTGTGATAATGTCTGTGTTTTTTCATGATGAACGCTTCCGCATACAGGACAGGGCATACCTTCTTCCAGAGAAGCTGCCAAAATAGCTGCCATATTTTCTACATAAAGTTGCTCCTGAGCTTCTTTTTTTTCTTGCAGTTCTATTTTATTTGTCTGAGCTGTTTCTATTTCAGCGGAAAGTTTTTCACATTTTTTCTTTTGGTCTTCCCATGTTTTTTGAAGATATGCTGTTTTTTCCGTCTCTTTTTCTTTTAAAAGCTGTAAAAGTTCTCTTTTTTCTCTTTCTTTTTCCGCTATATTTTTTTCATCTGCTTTGAGGTTTTTTTCAAGGACAGTTCTTCTATTTTTCAGTTGCATTAAATCTCTGGTTTTTTGAAATCCATCCATAATCATTTGTTGGACTTCTGAAGAAACGGTATTTTCTATGATTGCCTGTTGCAGTTTTGTTTTTTCAGCTTTTCGTACCTCGATACCCTGCAATAGCTTTTCCATTTTTTCCTGTGCATCCCACAGTTCTTTCTTTGTTTCTTCACAGGATTTCTTCTGTTCATCAAAAAGCTGCCTTTGTTTATCTTGCTCTTCTGAAAGCTTTAGTGCATCCAAAAGATTTTTCTTCTTCTGCTCCCAGACAGGCAGTTTGTTCTGTTTACCTTCTTCTGCTTTCTGAAAACTCTCCTGCGCTGAGTGAAATCTCTGGGTAATTACCTTACACATTTCTATAAGCGTATCTGCTTTTTGTTTTGAATTTTTTGCTTTCGTAATGCTTTCCTGATAATCTGTGAAATAAGGGAAAAGCTTATTAGCAATCTCCGCTTTTTTCAGATTTTCCTGTAAAAAATCTATTTCTTCCTGTTCTTGGAAAAGCAAAATTTCTTTTTTACAAGCGGCATCGTATTCTTCCCACAATGAAATTTGTTCTTTACTGTCCTCTAACTTTTTTCGCATTTTTTTTAAAGCAATTTCTTTTTGGGACAGATTTTGTTCTAATTCTGTCTTTTTCTGTTCTAAACCTTGAATTGCCTCTGTTGTAACAGCTTCATAACGAGAAAGCGCACCATCCTGTTCTCTGCGTTTTCCTTCCCACTGTCCTGCCTGTTCCTTTACCAGAAAAGCAAGGCGCTCTCCATATTTTTCCAAATGAAAAAGCCGTTCCAGCATTTTATTTCTTTCCATGCCCTCTAACTTTAAAAACTCAGAAAATTTTCCCTGAGGCAGCACTACGGTACGGAAAAAGTCATCTTTGGAAAGTCCCAGAACTTCTTGGCATTTGGCATTTACCGTTCCTACTCTGTCTGCTAAAATTGCAGGCTCTTCTTCTGTAATATCCACAAATTTTGCACTGTTACTGCGAATACCTCCATCTTTTGTCCTTTTAAAACTTCGAGACACCAGATATTTATGGAGTTGCTTTTCCTGTATGGAAAAAATATATTCTACAGAAGCTTTATCTGTATTTACGTTAATATAATTGGTACTGTTTCTGGACGTAGTCCCATAAAGAGCCAGTGTCATTCCATCTAAAGGGAAACAGTGTGGGAAAGACTGTATGAACTTCCTGTAGGGCCGAAAATCCCAAAAAGTCCCTGACTGGTCAGTTTCTCAAAATCGATTTCCTGAACCTCTAAAAAACTATTTAATCCTTTCATTTTCATGGAAATCGGTTTCATTTTCGTCCTCCTCTTTCAAAATTTCCTGCAAAGTTTCTAAAATTTCCTCTTCGGGTAAAATCCCTTTCTTTTCCTGGTAATAATCTAAAAATAATTCTAAAAATCTCTTTTCTGTAAAAACACTTCCTGTCTTTTTTTGCTCTGTTTCAGGAAAAACAGGAATAACTTCTAAAATATCTTCTTTATAACCTTTTAATTCTTTTAGCTGTTCTTCTCGGATATAGGTATCTGTGTAAATTTGCAAATATACATAACAAGGACGGTTTTGATTTTCCTCACATTTTTTTAATGCTTCTTCATAACTTTCACAAACCCATTTTTCAATGGGCTTTGGATTATCAAAATAGAATTCTTTTACCACCGCTTCTTCCTGAGGGTGCAAAGTGACAAGAGAACATTGTTTTGCAATCACCGTTTCCTGCAAACGATAGGGTAAAGGTGAACCGCTATATCGAATTCTGCCATGACTTCCTATTACTTTTTGTGGTCTGTGTACATGTCCCAAAGCTACATACTGAGCTTTTTCAGGAAATACTTCAGGAGAAAGCAAATAGCTGTTCCCCAGCATCATTCCCTGTTCTGAACCATCTTTCTTACAACCTAAAGTAAAAACATGGCTTACCAGTACATTTATGGTATCTTCTTGATACCAGCTTGCTTTCTTTTGAAACAATTCTCCTATTTTTTCTGCATAATCTACTGCCCGTTTCTCATCACTGTCTTCTTCTCGATACAAGACTTCATTTAATGTTTTTTCACTGACATAGGGAATACAGGCAAAAACCGCTTTTTCTCCCTTACAGGAAAAAGAAAATACCCCTTCCTCTAAAGACTCTATTCCAAAATTTCCATATTTACCGGAAGGGATTTTGGTTCGAGGAGTTCCGTAAATGATAATACCATGTTCTCTGGCAAGAGGGACAATGGCTTCCAGACGGGAGGGCTGATCGTGGTTTCCTGCAATCAAAACTACCAGACGCTGCCCCTGTTTACTCAATTCTTTTAATGTATGGTATAAAAGCATTTCTGCTCCTGCAGAAGGATGCCCGTTATCAAACACATCTCCGGCAATACAGATAACATCTGCATTGGTCGTATCTGCAATGGAAACAAATTGTTCTAAAACAATTCTCTGTTCTTCCAGCCTGCTTTTTCCTTCCAGAAGTTTTCCGATATGCCAGTCTGCCGTATGTAATATTTTCATAAAATAAACCTGCTGCTTTCTATACGATATTCTTCTCCTATTCTAACATTTGCCGGAAAGGAAAAAAAGAGAATAATGATTTTTTTCAAAAAAGATGTTATAATGGTAAAACGAATGAAATTTGATATAAGAAAGTGAGATGCAAAAATGAAAAATGATTTATTTTCCATAGGACCACTTACCGTACATAGCTATGGTTTGATGATTGCTTTAGGCATTTTAGTTTGTGTTTTCATGGGTATGTATCGTGCAAGAAAGTACGGATACAAAGATGAGGCTGTTTTAGATATTGCTATTTTTGGTATTTTAAGTGGCTTTGTGGGAGCAAAGCTTTTATATGTTCTTGTAGAATTTGACAGCTTTCTGAAAAATCCCATGGACGTATTAGGCTCAGAAGGCTTTGTTGTTTACGGAGGAATTATTGTAGGTGCTTTGGTAGGAATTCTTTACTGTCGCATAAAAAAATTACCTTGTTGGGAATATTTTGACTTGTTGGCTCCTTCTATTGCTGTTGCTCAGGGATTTGGAAGAATTGGCTGTTTTCTTGCAGGTTGCTGTTATGGCAGACCAACAGATACCTTTTGGGGTGTAACATTTCCGGAAGGAAGTTTTGCACCGGCAGGTGTTCCTCTTATCCCTACACAGCTTATTTCTTCAGCGGGAGATTTCATTATTACAGGTATTTTACTTGTATACAGCAAGCATAATAAAAAAGCCGGAAATGTTGGTATTCTCTATATGCTGCTTTACGGAATTGGCAGATTTCTTGTAGAATGTTTAAGAAGTGATGACAGAGGAACCGTTGGACTTCTTTCCACCTCACAGTTTATTTCCATTGGCATTATCCTTTTGGCAATTATACTGTTTTTCAGACATCAAATTTTTAAAAATACGAAAAAAGAAAATAGCGAAGAAGCCTAATAAATAAGGAGATAAACCATTTTTTTCGGTCTATCTCCTTACTTTTTAAAGAAATCTTTTTTTCATTTCTTTTAATCTAAGATAAAATTGTGAATAAAAATCCTGTTCTGTTTCATAAGGCATGATATAAAAAAGCTGCAAAAGCTGAACAGAAAACTGTTTTGATAAAGTTTCGTCTTGTGCTTTTTCCAAAAGTTCCTGTATTTCTTTTAAAAAATAATGCCAGTCTTTTACAAAAACTTCGTATTTGCGAATATCTCCTATTCCCAGCCATTTTTGGATTTTTACCTTTGTCTTTGGTTCCTGAGGACATTCCTTGACCTGAAGAAAATATTGAAAATCATTATTTTCATAAATTCTCCCAAGAGGAAACATACGGCAAAAACCCGGACGAAAGCCGTGAATAGAACATCTTCCCTGTTCATTTAAAAAACTGCATTTTTCTTCTGCACCAGTCATCTTTAGATTGGGAAGAATAATCCCCTCTGCTACCTGTAATTCTATTGCATAAGACAACAGTTCTTCAAAACTCTGCTTTAAATTTTGTGCTAAAAGATACACATCATAAGGATCTAAAACAATAGAATGTCCCATACCCTGACAGCATTTCGAACAGCCTTTACAATCATTGCAGCCGGCTTTTACCATATCCTTATGTCCATATCGTTTCCCATCAGAAATTTCAGATAAATCAATTTCTCTTATCATGGCTTTCTTCCTCCCATTGGTACATATACAATTCGTGCAATGCTCTGGTGGCACAAATATACCCTGCCTGTTTCAGAAGCGGCGTATTTCTTTTCCCGGAAATTCCAAATACCTGATCAAATTCCAAACCCTTTGCCAGATAAAAAGTAGTGATGGTAAGTCCTTTTTGAAATGTAGAGCTGTCTTTATCAATATAAAAAGTCTGAGGAAATTTCTCTTTTAAATATTGATAGGCAAAAACAGCCGCTTCCTCTGTAGTGGTAATGACCTCTGCCGTTTCATATTCGTTTTCCTGAAGCTTTAAGTTTTTCAGCCCTTCATCCAGCATCTCTGTCAGAGCAGAAAAAGTCTTTTCTTCTACGGGTCTTCCATGACGCTCAAATAATTCTACCCCCTGTACATTGGTAATTTTGTTCGCATAAGATGCGATTTCCACTGTATTGCGGTAGCTTTTATTCATATAAATAACACGTATCTGTTTTCCATAAATTTCCGGTAAAAATTCTAATACATCCTGCACTTCTGCTTCCATAGTCTGTGCTTTGTCACCTAAAATCGTCATTGGACAATGAAACAGTTCTTTTAAAATGATATACTGCACATAAGAATAATCCTGCATTTCATCAATAACCAAATGCTTCACTGTTTTTTGCTGTGTGGAAGAAAACAGGCGATATTTTAAATAAAGCATGGGATATACATCTTCATAAGGCAATAATCGTTTTTCATAAGAACAGTATGGCAGGGGAGTGAAACCAAAGGATTTTAAAAAGCGGTTATATAAAACATACAAATCTTTTGTTTCGTACATTTTCATGAATTTCCCATAAAGCATATCCCGTTCTTCTTCCGGTAACGTACAATCTTTTAAGGTTTCATATTCGTCTATAAAATATTCCAGCACTGCTTCCATTCTGGAAAGAAGCGGAATATCCTGAAATTTGAAATAAAATAAATTTAAAATCTCCTGTTCTGTTTTCTCAAATCCTCTGTATTCTATGGTCTGGAAATTCATAAGCTCGTCTTCTAATTCTAAAAGAAAAGCTTCCACTTCATCAAGAAAATCTTTTGACTGTTTCCAGCGCATTCTTTTTATCTGCTGTTCGTCTGCAAAAGCAAGCTCTCTTTCAATCTGATGATATCGGTCTTCACAGTCATAAACAAAGGGCTTTAACTCTTTATAGGCATATAAATCGAAACTCATTTCTTGAATATTTTCTTCTCCCAGCTCAGGAAGAATATGAGAAATATAATCAGAAAAAACACTGTTGGGAGATAAGACTAAAATATTAGAAGATTTTAAATGTTCCCTGTCATGGTATAAAAGATAAGCAATACGATGAAGTGCTACGGATGTCTTCCCACTTCCTGCTGCTCCCTGAATGACCATAATTTTATCTTTTGTATTTCGAATAATGGCATTTTGTTCTTTCTGAATGGTTCGTACAATATTTTTAAGCTGCACATCTCCGTTACTTCCTAATTCAGCTTTTAAAATATCATCATCAATTTTTACATCACTTTCAAATTCATAAATCATTTTTCCACGGCGAATTTTGTACTGCCATTTAGAAGTGATTTCTCCGTGTAAAATACCTGCCGGTGCGGTATAACTGGCAGTACCTTTGTCATAGTCATAAAATAAACCGCTTACCGGTGCTCTCCAATCATAAATCAAAGGAACATGTCCTGTCTTTTCAGAAAAATTTCCAATTCCGATATAAAACTGCTCCGGTTCTTCTTCCCCTTCATAACAGAAATCAACTCTTCCGAAAAAAGGAGAGTCTATCATTTTCTCCAGACGCTGGCGATAAGCAAACTGCTCTTGATTAGCATTTACTTGTTGAAAAAGCGCTTGTTGGTTATCAAAATTTTCATACCCATATTGATCCATCTCTGTATAATTGTCCCAATAATAGGTATGCATGCTTTCTATTTCTTTTTGTCCTTCAGAAAGTGCATGATTGACTTCTTGAATTTTATGTTTCAGTTTTTCGTTAATAAGCGTTAAAAATTCCGTTCCCTGACTCATAGATATTCTCCATAATTTTAATTTTATCAAAGATATTATTATAGCATAGGATGAGAAATACGTCATCTGTCTATCAGGATTTTTTATAAAATTCACATTATAAAAATTATCAACTTATTGCACTGTATTTCTAAAAATACTTGACTGTAAACCTTGTTTATACTATATGATAATGACAGAAATGAAGAAGAATTTAGAAAAGAGGCGTATATATTATGACTATAAAAGAAATGGAAGACAAAACAGGGCTTAATCGTTCCAGTATTCGCTTTTACGAAAAAGAAGGGCTAATCTCACCTGATAGGAATAAGAAAAACGGATATCGGGAATATACTAATCAAGATATGAAAGACATTCAAAAAATTGCTTATCTACGTACTTTGGGTATTTCTATTGAGGATATTTCTTATGCAATGCAAGGAAAAAAATCATTAAAAGATATTATTCAAAAACGTAGAGAAACTTTAGATACGGATATGCTTGATGCCGAGAATGCTAAAAGCATTTGTGAACAATTATTAAGAGAGAAAGAGCTTTCCTATGAAAATTTGGATATAACAGCATATACTCCCGAAACATCGGAATATTGGGAGCAAAATAAACAACTCTTGAAAGTAGATACTGTAAGTTTTTTCTATCTGTGGGGCGGATTTTTAATCTGGCTTCTTATTACAGGCGTTTCTCTTTTTACCGCATTTTTGGTATATCCGAATTTACCGGATTATATTCCCATACAATGGAACAAAACGCAAGTAAGCAGTCTGGCAGGAAAAACCTTTATCTTTTTCTATCCACTCGTTTGTCTTATTACTCGTTTTGGTCTTCGATTTTGTTTGAGATGGAAAATAGCATCTAATAATCAACACATAAATGAAACCGTTTCCGATTATTTAAGCAATTCCTTTTGTTTTGTTATGTTGTCAGTAGAAATTTTCACTATTTTATTTATACATGGTTATGTACAAAATATCGTATTGCTTTTTGTATTTGATAGCATTGTATTGCTTGGTATCCTAGTAAGGGCACTGATAAAGTTGTCTTCATAGTTATTTTCATGCAGAAGAGGCTAATCAAAATGGTTAGCCTCTTTAGCCAAAGTCACAATCACCTGACTTTTTTATTCATAATCTAAACATGCTCTCTCTGTTACATAAGGGCGAACATAAGTATCCGCTACCTTTACATGTTCTGGATGTGAGCCGTATACAGCTACATCTTCTGCTTTTTCAAGAGTTGTCACCAGCGCCATATCATGTGTGCTGGATGATAATGGTTCTTCTACAAATTCTACTGTCAGAAGTCCCGGTACTTTTCCTACTAAACTCTTTAAATTCTCAGCCATTGCTTTTTTAAGTGCCGGTTTTTCAGACTCCTGAATTTCCGGTTTAAATTTCCACATAACAATATGATGTACCATAATGTATTTTCCTCCTTATAACCGTTGAATATAAATTTATTTTAGCTTTGCTGTTTCACCTTGTCAACGGCTTTTTAATCCTGTATGGCAGGTTCACCGATTTTTGAAACAGAATATTGGAATAAACGATTAAAAAGTAATCCATATACAGCGCCCAAAATATTGTTAAAAATTCGGAAAAATACAGCTCCCGGAACTCCTAAAATACTTACAGCAATTGCCATAGCTCCAAAAGAGTTGAACACTGCCTGCCAACCGTAAGTTGCTGAAAGACCAACACCAATTCCACCCACTACACCAATATAAGGATAAAAAGCTTCCGGCAAAATCGGATAAACCAATAAGAATACAATTCCACCTGCCAGATTTCCCGGAATTCTGCCTTTTACTCTGGTCTTTATATCCTCATGAAAAGGAAGAATGACAGACATTGCGGCAATTCCTGCCCACATGGCTCTTGGAATATGTAACAAACCCGCTAAAAGAATAACTGTAGATACTCCAAATGTGACAGAAAGCTGCCATCTGGTTCTTATAGAATGTAAATCAAATTCACGAAGGAGATTCTTCCAGTTTCGTTTGTAAGTAACATGTTTATGATTGCGATAAAATACAATTCCTGTAAGTATTGCTCCTACAGCAAGACCTGCAAGGCGTAAAACATACATTTTACCTGTAACATCATAACCATACAAAAGTAAATAACCTAAAACTAAAGTAGAATGGTTTCCCATAATAACATTATGGCAACCTAAAAGCATTAGAATAAAAATACATAATAAGTTTACAAGTAATTCTGTAAAAAGACCACCCCTATTTGCCAGTCTTGGCCCAAAAGCTAAAATAGCAAAAATAATGAAAAGGGAACTAAGACCGTGAGGGGTATAAATACCAAAATCTGCAAATCGGAACACCATGATGCACAATAAAATCACAACACCTACAACACTATTTGCATCACCGAAAATTTTACTGTAACCAATTACAAACGCCATGCAGAATACCAGAGTAATAAAAATCTTAAACAAATAAATTGCTGTATGTCTCCATTTTTCCTTACCGGTCAGAGAACTTTTAATTACCGTTTTGGAGCCTGCCTGATTGAGCTGTAATTCTTCATAAATTGTCATAAAATGACTCCCGTCCTTCCTATATAATTTTACTTAGCGGGGAAGCATTATACCATCAGAAATCATGTTTGTCAAATTTTTTTATCGGAAAATAGTTGACAAATAACAAGTCCATCTACTATAATACAAACAACTTTAACAAATTATAGTAATAAAATACAGTGACAGGAAAAGGATAAACGATATCTTCGCCCTAAGCAATCCGGCTTGGGGCGTTTTTGCTATAAAAAATCGTAAGGAGGCAACGTGTATATGAAACAAATATCCGGAAACAAATTATTAGTCAAAGCATTAAAAGAAGAAGGTGTAGATGTACTTTTCGGTTATCCCGGAGCATGTACTATTGATATTAGTGACGAATTGTATAAACAAAGCAGCATCGATATTATCCTGCCAAGACATGAACAGGCTCTGGTGCATGAAGCAGATGCTTATGCAAGAACCACTGGAAAAGTAGGGGTTTGTCTGGTAACCAGCGGCCCGGGAGCAACTAATCTGGTCACAGGTCTTGCAACTGCAAATTATGACAGCGTTCCTCTGGTATGTTTTACCGGACAGGTGGCAAGACATCTGATTGGAAATGATGCCTTTCAGGAAGTTGACATTGTAGGCATTACCAGAAGTATTACCAAATATGGTATTACTGTTCAAAAACGTGAAGATTTAGGGCGTATTATTAAAGAAGCCTTTTATATTGCACGAACAGGACGACCTGGTCCGGTTCTCATTGATCTTCCAAAGGATGTTATGGCTGAGCTTGGAAACCCTGAATATCCAAAATCTGTAAATATCCGAGGATACAAACCAAATACCAGCGTTCATATCGGTCAGTTAAAACGTGCCTTAAAAATACTTCAAAAGGCTAAAAGACCTCTGTTTCTGGCAGGCGGTGGTGTAAATATTGCAAGGGCAAATGAAATTTTTACAAAAGTAGTAGAAAAAACGCAAATTCCAGTTGTAACAACCATTATGGGACGTGGTGCAATTTCTACGAAAAGCCCTTACTTTATTGGTAACCTCGGTATGCACGGAGCTTATGCTGCCAATATGGCTGTAAGTAACTGTGATGTCTTATTCTCCATTGGAACACGATTTAATGACCGCATCACAGGTAAACTCCATGCTTTTGCTCCAAATGCACAGATTATTCACATAGATATTGATACTGCTTCTATTTCCAGAAATATTCACGTTGATATTCCTATTGTAGCAGATGCAAAAGAAGCTCTTATAAAAATGGATGAGTATGTAGAAGCACAAGATACCCAAAAATGGTTGGATGAAATTCAGAATTGGCAGGGAGAACATCCTCTGACTATGAAAAACCGTCCACTTATGAGCCCTCTTGATATTATTTCAGAAATTAATCAGCAGTTTGAAGAATGTATTTTGGTGACAGACGTAGGACAGCATCAGATGTTAGTTTCCCAATATGCTGATATTACAGAGAAAAAACGTCTGGTTATGTCCGGTGGTCTGGGAACTATGGGATACGGGCTTCCAGGTGCAATCGGTGCAAAAATCGGAAACCCTGATGTTCCTGTTATTTCTATCTCCGGAGATGGAGGCATGCAGATGAACATTCAGGAAATGGCCACTGCTGTTTTAGAGGAACTTCCGATTATTTCCTGCATTTTTAATAATGAATATTTAGGTATGGTTCGCCAATGGCAAAAACTTTTCTATGGAAAACGTTATAGTATGACTAATTTAAAAGCAGGCGCACTGTCCCGTCGCACAGAAGGTGCTGAATTCCCGGAATATACTCCTGATTTTGTAAAACTGGCAGAGAGTTACGGTGCAAAAGGTATCCGTGTTACAAAAAAAGAAGAAATTGCTGCTGCCTTTGAGGAAGCAAAGAAAAATACAAAGACTCCTACAATCATTGAATTTATCATTGATCCTGAAGAAATGGTGTATCCAATGATTAAGCCGGGAGGAACTTTAGAAGATATGATTATGGACTGTTAGGAGGAACCAAGCATGAATAAAGGAATGAAAAAAAGATGGATTTCACTGTATGTAGAAAATCAGGTTGGTGTTCTTTCTAAAATTTCCGGTCTTTTTTCCGGTAAATGTTACAACCTGGATAGCCTTACTGTAGGTACCACTGAAGACCCTACAGTTTCTCGTATGACCATTGCAACTGTCAGCGATGATGAAACATTTGAGCAGATAAAAAAACAGTTAAACCGTATGGTAGAAGTAATCAAGGTCATTGATTTCACAGATATTTTTGTCCGCATGAAAGAAATTCTCTATGTAAAAGTCATGAATTGTACACCTGCTGACAAGGTAGAAGTATTTCAGATTGCAGAAACTTTCAAAGCAAGAGTCATCGATTATGGGAAAGACAGTCTTCTTCTGGAATTTGTCCAGACAGCAACAAAAAACGATGCTGTTATTAAACTGTTTAAAGAAGAATTTCAGACCATTGAAGTTGTGCGCGGAGGAAGCGTTGGAATTGAATCAATCAGCATGATGGAGCGTTAATCAACAAAAGACAGGATACCGTTATCTCTTTACGGTACCTGTCTTTTGTTTTCTAAACGTATTACCTGATTACAGCCTTCTGGCATTGCAGGTCGGTGAGAAATGCAGATAATCGTTTTTGTTTTTAATTTTTGAAGATTTTTTAAGACCTGCTTTTCTGTTTCTTCATCCAAAGCAGATGTACATTCATCCAACAATAAAATCGGAGCATCGCTGAGTATTGCTCGGGCAATGGCAAGTCGCTGAATTTGACCTTCTGAAAGACCACTTCCACGTTCCTTTAAAATTGTTTTCAAGCCGTAAGGAAGCTTTTCTATTAATTCTTTCAGACATGCCGCTTCTGCTGCCTGCATAATTTCTTCCTCTGTTACATTTTTACATGCAAAGGCAATATTTTCTTCTACTGTACCGGAAAATATCATATTTCCCTGCGGTACATAAGCAAACAGTTTTCTGGTGCCCGCATCAATTGGAACTTGTCCTTCCTGTGTTTTAAAATAGATTTCCCCCTTTTCGCATTGTATCAAGTTCAACATCAGCTTCATCATTGTACTTTTGCCTTTTCCTGATGTACCGATAATTGCAGTCATGGAATTTTTTAAAATGCGAACAGAGAGATCACGAAGTACAGGTTCTTTTTCATATGTAAACCATACATGATCAAAAACAATTTCTTCCATTCGATTATAAAATTCCCCTAAATCCTCTACTACTTCCTTATCTTCCTCATTTTCCAGATTTTCCAGTTCCATCAGACGGCTGGCAGAACTAATCATACTATAATACTGAGGAAGCAGCCCGGAAACATTCATAAAAGGTGTCCGCATCTGATTAATAATCTGCAAAAATGCAGCCAAAGCTCCAAACGTCATAGTACCTGCGGCAATGTGAAAAGCTCCCCATGCCAAAGCTCCGTAATATCCCGCTGTAAATGCCACATAAGCTCCTGTATTTGCTATGTTGCTGACAGTATTTCGTTTTACTCTGGCATGGTAGTAATCCTGTTGATATTTTTTTAACTTTTCCTGTATCAACGTTTCATTGGAGAAAGATTTAATCACTATCATATTTTCTATACATTCTTGTATAAACGAACGTACTCTTCCGCTTTTTTCCTGCATTTCTTTATGCATATATTGAAACTTTCTGCTGTAAAGACGCCCAAAACAGCAAACAGCAATTCCAATTCCCAGAATTAACAGGGCAAAGAAAAAATCAATCCATAATAAAACTGCCATACCGAAAATCAGCTTTGTTGCTATGGTAGCTACTTGTGGAATAATTCCTGTTATGCCTGTTATTACAACATCTATGTCACTGGTAAGGCGATTCATCAGTTCTCCTGAATGATACTGCCATACTTCCTGATATTTCTTATGAAACAGTGTATCAAAAATTGTTTCTTTCATATCCATATCTAACTTTCCGGCTATGGATATACGCAGATGACTGGCAAGAATATTCAAAATCCCCAGTAAAATAACCACGCCTGCAAGCAGCAAGCAGTAAAACAATAACCGATTTTTTTCCTTTCCTGTGACCTCATCTAAAATGCGGCTGGATATCAATGCAAGAATAATAAAGCTTCCTGCCATACTTGCACTGACTGCGGAAAGCAAAGTTAGTCTCCACAGATGTTTTTTTATATATTTTAAAATCCATGCGAAAGGTTTCTTTTTATTTTCCACACTGTCTTTGCACATTGTATCACCCATTTCCGTAAAAGCAAAGAACTGCACCACACCTTTATATAAGTCCTGTACCCTTTGTTTTTGGCACAATCAATATATTTTTCTCCACGATAGAAGCCTTTTAAAATACCCAAAATCTGTTCTCTTTTAATACCGTACTCTTTTTGATATTGGGAATCGCCACATAGAACATACTCCTCCTGTCGGACTTCCAATACACGATGGAGAACATAAGCGCCGTTTTTTCGTCGAAATAATAATACATCCAACGGAAAAATCTCATCTGGTTTTTCCAAAATCAAAATATCCTTTTGAGGTCGTATACAGGGAAGCATACTGATTCCCTCTGCAGTTGTTACAATTCTTCCTTTTGTTCTTAATATATCTTCTATTTTATTTTTTTCCATTATTTCCAACCATAGCCTCATAAGCCATCTTTGCTGCTTCTGCAGAAATATTGCATTTCATTTTATAAACCGGAATTTCACATAACAATTGGTTCATTAATTTTAAAAGCTGTTCTGCCAAATCCATTCTTTTAGGAATTAAGGTTTGCTGCATAAGAAAAGAAATAGCCTCTTTGGGTAATAATTTCTGAATTTCATTTTTTTCTCCCCGTTCCAGAAGGCAAATCCCCTGCAGTTTTATTTTTTTGTTTAACTGTTCATCTGTCTTGCCACTAAAAGGTGTTCCATAGGCATACCAGCCATCTTCCATTCTCCGAAGTGCAGGTTTATCATCATTAATAATTTCTGCTTTTTCTTCTCCAAAGAATTTCTGCCACTGTTTTGTATGTGTAGATTTTCCTGTTCCGCTGGGTGCAGAAAATAAATAACATTTTCCTTCCATGGCAACTGCAGAGGCATGAAGCATCATTCCCTCATGAAGCAATAATTTTGTATAAAACTCCATACCTGCATAAATATACTCACACTCTCCTAAAGTAAGATGTGGCTGTTGCTGCTGTTTTAAATGGCAAACAGCTTCTGTTAAGGTCAACGAAATGTCGGTTTCCTCCTCTTTATCCCAGCGATATCCCTTCATTTTATTTCCCAGATATTCATAAATCGGATTATATTCTGTCACACATTCTGCGATTTTATATAACATCCTTTACTCCTCAAAGCTTTCTTCCAGTAATCCTTTTTGTTTTAATTGAGCTACAAAATTCTTCACATCACATTCTGCTTTTCTTTTTTCCACATCATATTGCTCTACCAATGCTTCGGTCATCTGTTCTATTGTTGTTTCTTTGGAACATAAATTCCACAAAAAAGCTCCTACTCCATTTAATTGTATCATTCCACGAAAAAGTTCTCTTGCTTCATCAACAGGAACTACTACATTCTCTCCGGCTATTTCACGAAGTAAAAATCCATCCTTTAATTTGATTTTTTCCATACGATACCTCCTGCTTTACTCGTAAGTATTCTGAATTTCTTTCCTTTTTTCTTTTATTTCCTGTTCAAAGATTTCATATTCTTTTTTTGCTTTTTGCTTTTCTTCTTCAATTTCTGAAAGATAATCTAAATATTGTTGTATACTTCCTGCTTTTAATTCGCCTGTCTTCTGTTCTTCCTGAATGAAATCTAAAATTTCCGTCAGTCCTTCTATGGACGCTTCCTGTGAAATTTCCATTTGATTATCCTTGCCAAAGTCAGAAAACACAACCGGTACGCCCTGTGTCTTCACCTGCTCCAGAATATTATGTACCACATCATAGCCCCTTCTAAGAGAGATGTTCTGGCATTCTTTCAGTTCTCCATATTCCTGATTTACACTATAATTTAGCTGCTTTTCATTCTGGGCAAACATAACAGCCATAGAATAAGAATATTCCTTCATGATGGGATAAAGCAACCTTTTTCCATGAGAAGCCTCTCCTCCGTTAAAGAAAAATCCCTGTGGAGTCTGTGTGTTGTAGGTCTTACATTCTTCAGAAAACTTTTTGAAATCTGTTAAAAACTGTTCTCGCTGTTCTTTTTCCCTTCCGATTTCTCCACCAAGAGCAATATCCCAACCTGCATGAGTCCATTTTTCTATTTCTTCTTTCGCAACATTTCCCTTGTTTTTTATTACAACAGTTCCTGTAAGCCCTCTTTTCTCCATTTCCGGCTTAATGCTGTCCATAAGATGTTGATTTTCTTCTGAAAATGCCAGAATTACAAAACCTTTTGGTTTTATATCATGCCAACTCCTTCTCTTTTGAGAAAGCTGCTCTTGAAGTTCTCCAAGTTCTTTGTCCTGACGTTCATATTTTTCCTGTAATAATACTAATTCTTTCTGTTCCTTGCGGTCAATGAAATAGCCTGTCAAAACCAAAAAGAAACATAACAACAATAGAAAGAAAACAGCAAGGTTTTTTCCTATATTTCTTCTCATATTAGCTCCTATATGAAAAGCAACTGGTAAATACCGGCAATATGCCATATTTACCAGTTGCTTTTCTTGTTTTTAAATATTATTTAGAATTAATCGCCCCATATATTAGCATCAGTAAAATTATCTCCTACATTACTCATGGTAATTATTTCTTCACTGTCAAATTCGATAAATTCAACTGTCGGTGTTTCATAAAGTTCTTTCATGTCATATCCTCCTCTTTCTCTTTACGTGTTATCTCTGATTTTTCTAAATCTTCCTTCGGAGTTGTCTCCGTTTCATCATCTTGATTTTTTTCTGCATTTTCATTCGGATTTTCTTCCTGCTCCGGTAATGCAGCTTCTTCTTTTGATACGGTTTCCGGATTTTCTGAATCTTTTGTTTCCTTTGAAAGTGGCTCTTCCACTGGAGTAGTTGGTAAATGGTCGTATGTCAAGAGCCAAGTTAAAGTTGGATAACCTTTTGTTGTAACAGTGCCGAAATCCCAGGCATTTGGATCTGCACCCAAAGTACTTTCATTAAAGTTAAGAGTATCCTTATAAAATGCAATGTTATGGATATCATCTGTGGTTAATAAGGTCTTAAGACTCATTGTAGTTTCTGAAACATTAGTTGTTCCTGTAGCCTTTGTATATTCATAACAACTATTCAGATTTTGTGTAGTAATTTGCGGGTTCAAAAGATTTTTACCTAAAAATTTATAATTAGCTCCCGCATTACCAATGGAAATACAGCGATCAAGATACCACTGTGTACCAGAGGCAGCCCCCAAAAATCCGCTCTTATCGCTCCAATTAGCAGGTTTATTAGATCTAGCCTCCATGTTACTTATTACATTTCGTATAACCGCTGCCTGAACTTCACCTACAGCGCCACCTTGCTGATTATTATCCATGATAATACTTCCTGCCACATAAGAGTCTTCAAATTTTGAACTATAGCCGGATAATCTTGCTACAGCGCCGCCAATCAAGTTAAATCCCTGAAGTTCTGTTGCAACAATATTACGATTAATATCAATTCCCTCCAGCCAGACTTTTCCAATATATGTATTGTCTACCAGACCACCTAGTGCAGCTGTATTATTTCCTCCATTGAGTTTTACAACATTCATATAAATGGAGTTCAAAATTCCATTACTGATTTCTCTAGCGAGACCATTTGCTTTCCCTCTACGGGTAAGTCCATATTCTGTTTTCATTCCCGCATCCACAAAAACATTCTGTATACGCAGGTTTTTAACAGTTGCTTTCTTACTGCTTGTTCCACTGATAGAGTCAAACAGTGATGCCCTTAATCCATGGATAACCTGATTGTTCCCATCTAATTCACCTTCAAAACGCTTCATAATATAAGAAGTCTGTCCTTCCGGAAGTTTTACCTGCTCCAAGGAAATATTATTCATGAGAATATATTTTCCATTTGGCTTGTCTGCAATTTTCATAAAGTCTGCCGCTGTACGGATTTCCGTATATCCTGAAGGATTTTCTTGTAACAATGGATGCTTTGTAACCTCAGAACCTTGCGGTAATGGTGGAAGTGGTTCTTCCCCTGCAATCCAAATCAGTGTTGGATATCCGTTTTTCTCTACATCAGCAAAATTCCATTTGGTGCTGTCAAATTTTAATTTGTTGCGGTAGAAATCAGGCTTTTTGTATTCTGCGGTTTCGTCCAAATATCCTGGAACAATTGTGTTCTTTCCACTTACATTTGCTTCATAGCAGTTTGTTAAGCTGTTTTCGACAGCTGTGTTTGTTTTTCCTTTAGTAACAAATTTATATGCTTCGCCGATACTTCCTTGCTTTTCGTCACCTCCTGCTTCTCCAATAGCAATACTATTTTTCAACCATACATCATTGAATGAATAATAAATATATCCAATAAAGCCAGAACCATTTGTTTGAGCGGAAGTAGCCTTAACTCTCATATTAGAAACTACTTGATTTACAGCATTCGTACCCAATTCATCATATCCTAATACACCACCTTGGTGATCTCCATTGACTGTAATCTCTCCGCCTACATAACTGTCACTAATATGGCATCCACCATTCAAGTAAGCAATCAAACCTCCAACTGTTATATCAGGATCCTGTCCAAATATCGGTCCATAAGGATTGACATTCAATCCCTCTGCCCACACTTCACTAATCGTTGAATTCTGGGCAGTTCCTGCAAGAGCACCTGTATTTTCTCCTCCTGCTACAAGAATATTTTTCAGCGCCAGTCTGCTAATTTTTGCTCCATTTAATGTTTTAGCGATTGCATTTGCACTCTGATTGCTGTTCCATGCCTCTACCTTTACATCAGATACTTTTAAATTGTTCACGGTACCTGATAAGGTATTAAACAACGGTGCACCATATATTTCTCGGATAGTCAGTCCATTTCCATCCAGCTCACCTTTGAAGTTTCCAAGGAAGGAACCATCTTGCGCTTTCTTTCCATAAAGAGAAATGGAATTCATCAAAATATATTTTCCGGAGCCATCACGGATTGCCAAAAGTTCCTCTGCTGTTCGGATTGCCTGATAGCCTTCCGGTACACTCTGTTGCAATGGTGTTTCCTCTTCCGGTTCCACTTCCGTATCTGGTGGTCGTACACCTTCTGTTGGCATTGTCTTTAATCCCGGATATCCATTCTGAGAAATCTTAGACCAATCCCATACCTCAGAACTTAACTGCATACTATTGGCATAAAAATCTGCGGTAAGAAGGTTATCATTTTTTATACCCTGAAGATCGCCTCCTACACTGTCATACCCCGGTGTATCAATATTGATAAAGCAATTTGTAAATGGTTTCAGTTCATTCAAATCATTTGATTTCATGTACATCAGCTTATATCTGGAGGTACTTGGATCTTCCGGATATACACCACCGGCAACTGTACTGTAAGAAATTTTACTATTGTCCGTTGCCAGACCGATAAATGCCGCTGTATTTGCAGGAGAAACTGTATATGGAATATTCAGTTCTGCATCTACAAATGCTTTCTGAACGGAAACAGCATCTGCATTTCCAATCAATCCTCCCACATAGCTACTGGAAGTTTTCACCTGTGTTTCTGCAACCAGAATATCCGTCATCTGTGACTGGGAAGCATTTGCCGCCAGCACACCAGCATAATCTTTATTTGCTGTCATATCTACATTCTGCATACTAATCTGATTAAATGTAGAATGAGTATCTTTACCAATGATACCGGTATAACCTGCACCTCTTAAAGTAATTCCGTTGAAATGTACATTTTTCACTGTAGCATTTTTCGTTTCCACAGCCAGTACATTAGCGCCGGCATTTTCATTCTCTATCAGAATATTTCTAAATTGCAGATTTTCTACTGTTCCTGAAAGTATCTGGAAGAAAGCGCTGTTTATACCGCTTACTGCATGATTATCTCCGTTTAGAATTCCTGTAAAGGTTTCTGTTACAAGACTGTTATCTATTCCTTCAAAATTCAAATCTGCTGTGAGTACAAATTTTCCTTCCGGAACTCTATTCATTTTCTGAACATCAGCAGGTGTATGAATTTCCACTCTCATAGGTTCTATCTTTACAGTAAAGCCTTTCAGAGAAGGATATCCATTGCTTTCTGCCTGTTCTGCATCCCACACTTCTGGGTCTAATCCCAATGTAGTTGTATAGAAATCTTTTGTCCACACTTCTTTGCCAATGTTCTTTACAGAACTGTTTTCTTTTGAAGATGCCATACCATTTGCTGCTGCAAACTCATAACCATTTGTAATCTGTGTGATATCTTCGCTTAATTTGTACATATTAGCAGATACATCGCCTACAGAGCAAATATTCGTATAAGTATTTTTACCTGTACTGCTCACAACAAATCCTGCACCTTCTGTACCATTTGCCTGTACATTGGTGTAAATATTTTCTATCGTAGAGCCATTTGCATTTAATGCAAATCCAGATGCCATTGATTTAGCATGAACTTCTCCATGAACAAAAATGTTCTTCAAAGTGGAATTATTTATCGTTCCTGTAAAGCCTGCTGCTTTTCCTGCTGTGTTGTTGATTTTGCTGTTATAAATCAAAACTTTTTCAACTGCAGCACCTGTCATTTGGTTGGCAAAAACACCTGCCTCTGTATCCATATCAATTTCCAACTGATTATTAGCAATAGCCAGATTAGATACTTTACCATTCATCTGTCCAAATAATGGTACTTTTAAACCTGTAACAGTATGATTTTTTCCATCCAGAACACCGGAGAATTGCGGAATTAAGGCTTCTGTCTGTTCCACATCTGATAAATCAATATCTGCTTCCAGATGATATTCCTGTGTAGGGAAGTCTTTCATTTTCAAGAAATCTTTCGCGGTACTTACGGAAATAACTTCCATTTTTTCCATACCCAGAAGTTCCGGATAACCCTTCATGCCTACAAGACTTAAATTCCAGATTGTTTCACTTAAATTCATGGATGTACGATAAAAATCAGTTTGTTTTGTCTGGTCTACCGTCACAGTAGCAAGACGCTCTCCTGTGGTATCTGTAATGTTTGATTTTCCACCTGCATTTTCTATGATAAATGCATGATTTACCATGGTTTCCAGTACATTTGGAGTACCCAGGAAATTATAAAGTTCTTTCTCTGTTGTATTATTTACTGTTCCTGCTGCAAAGACGTATTCTACGTTGCTCTTTCCAGCCAGATTTCCAATAAAACCGGCGCTATTTGTTCTATTTTGACTATCTGTATAAGTTTCTACATGAATGTCAGAATCACTGTATACATGATGAATATTCAGATTTTTTCCTTCTCCGATAAATCCACCACAATCTGTTCCACTTAATGTCACCTTACTTCCAATTACAGCAACATCCCTGATGTCTGAGCCTGAAGCACGTCCCACAAATGCAGCATTGTAGTTCTTCGTTCCTGAAATCTGCGCCTTACGAATCTGGATTTTTGAGAAGGTAGAGCCTGTATAATCATAACCTGAAATTGCAGCATTGTAGCTTTCGCCACTAATCTGAATATTTTCCAGATTGAGATTTTCAAAAGTAGTATGGTTAGACTCTTTTGTAATGGCTGCATTTTTACTTCCCTGACTGCTGATTTTTACATCCTTAATTTTAAGGTTTGTAATTACTGCATCATCCACTTTTTCAAACAATGGAACTTTCAATCCTGTAATTGCAAAGTTTCCTCCATCCAATTTTCCTTTAAAGGTTCCTTTGATTACAGTAGCCTCCGTTATAGAAGAAGCATCAATGTCCTTTTTCAATACATATTTTGTATATTTGTTTTCACCCAGTGTTTTTAAATCGTCTAAAGAAGCAATTTCTTTAACTGTCTCTTCTTTCTTCTCATTGACAATAATTGTATACTGTTTCTGTGTTCCAAGCCAGTCTTTCTTCTCACCAGCTTTATTTATAACAGATAAATCAGATACATAAGAATTGACAATTCGAGCAAACAGTGGTCCTTCTGCATCAGTAATCTTATGTCCATTTCCATCCAGCTTTCCGATAAATGTTTTGTTGATATAGACACTGCCATTCATCTGAATATCTTTCAAGGAAATATCATTCTCCAACACATAAAATCCATTTGGATTTGCTGTTATCTTTTCAATGAATTCTTCTGCTGTTGAAATTGTTACAGCATTTCTTGTATTTGCTTCTCCGTAAACAGGGCTTCTGAATTCATCAGTAATTCTCTGAAGATAACGGAATACATTTTCTCTGGATTCTTTAATATTGTTCAGGGTATTGCCGAGGTTTGAAGCGCCGCTGCCAATAGAATTTCCATAGTTAATCATATTCTGTTTTAAATATTCAATCAACGCTTCTTCATCAAAATAAGGATTTCCTTGAAGCTTTTGCTTTGCAATTTTTTCCTGAATTTCTGTATTTTTATTTTTCCTATAGGTTTCAAATGAGAAATCCGGATTTTCTGTTTTCTTTTTAAAATACTCTAAATCGCCTGTTCTTGTCTTGCCGCTTAAATATTCTACAAGACCATCGCTGTAGCCATACATACCGGCAAGTTCATAACCATTTCGGCGGAATGTCTGAGCATTTGGTGTTCCGTTATTTACATAAGGAACGTACCAGCTTGCAAAGCACACACGGTCAATCTGATATGCGCCCAGATTGTTTACACCAACATCGTTGACGCTTCGAAGCTCATATCTGTGTCCCGGACGAATAGTCAACTGGTTGTTCCAAAGATCATCCAGTGTCTTCAAATTCATATTTTCCAGTTCCGCAGCTCCTATGGTGCGCCATGTACTGTTAGAGTTATTCCAGTTCTGATAATTGTTTGTAGTTCCATATCTATGCTGCAATGTAATCTGTGCCTGCTGGGCAGGTGTCAGCTCCAGATAAGCTTTACCCTGCAAATAATCCAGCGTATAAATTGTTTCAAATACTTCTTTATAATAACTCTTGAACTCTTCCTGAGAATTAATTCTTTCCGGAGTCAGGTTCGTAACCATGGAACTGTCTCTTGAATAAGTTTTCATAAAGTTCATGTTGTAGTCAACATTTGCCTGATTAGCAAATCCATTGGAATAGTCCTCTCCATTACGACCCGGACGTTTTCCTTTATTTTCCATCCAAATCCACATATCTGTGACATGTCCCATTTCATGATTTAAGACAGTTAAATCACCTATGAAATTAGAACTGTTATAGTAAATATAATCATGATTTGGATTTCCGAAAATAACTGCTACCGCACCGTTATTACTCTGCCAGAGAGTCTGTAATGGTCTGTAAAATTCCTTAAAAACATCCTGATTGTGATTCTTTTTCGCAGAGGAATCCACAATTAAAAACTTACTGTTATTAACTGAAGCTGCACCATTTGAAGCAACTTCTACAAAATTATCATAACTTGTTTTAAAATCATTAACCTGACTGATAATCTGCTGTTTTTTCTGTTGTCTCCATTGTTCTGTGTCCTGATATCCACCATAAATCTCCAGATTACCATACACCAAAGATGATGGGAAAGATGCCAGATACAGGTTCTTTGAAGTCTTATAAGATAATACAGGAAGTATCAATTCATTATTTTTTTGTACTGTATTATTCTTTAATATTCTCCATAATCTGGAATTAATCTTTGGATTATTTGCTCTGGCTTCTACAATGATACCACCCTGGAAGTTATCAATAATCCAATCATTTACATCTGAATAACCGGCATAAGCAGTCATAAAGTATTCTACAAAAGAAGCAATATTGTCAATTCCTGTATATACGGAAATTCGATTTATGTAGAAGGAAGGTGTACTATTTCCCTGACGTCCTACACTGCTGCTTATTTTTACAATTTCCGTAGGAAGATTTCTCACTGGTCTGTTTGTTTTTAATATGGAATTATCAAAAATAACCACATCTCTAAGATTAATACCGCCAATCTGGAAATCATACCAGCGATCTACATAGTTATATGCATACAGAAAATCTTTCAGATATTCGTTTGTAACAAAGGCATCTGTCACGATTTTTTCAGCTGCCGCACTATTACTATTTATTGGATACTGTGGATTGGTAGCTGCCATGGAAACCAGCACCTGCTTCATTTCTTTTTTTACTACTTCATCATAGTTTCTGCGATATACATTTAAAACCGAATCACTGTCTCTTTGAGAAACTCTTGTTTCAATATCATTATCAAATGTATAGGTGTTCGCTGTACTCAACAATGTCTGGAACTGAGGTGTTTTTGTATTTACCACATAATTTTTAAAATTAAAGTGTACCGGTATCTGAGATACTTTATATGAAGCAATATTCTCCCTTGTATCAATATAGGAAATATTATAAATCAATGGTGTTATTGTATTATCTGTAAATTGAATTCTCAGTTTTTTCACATTTTCAACTGTCTCATCAGATAATGCAACAATACGATTTCCCTGTGCATCCATAGGATATACAGCAAGTACCGGAGCTTTATTCAATGGATGAGATACATCAACCTGATTTCCATCTTTAACAATCTGCTCGCGATGATAAAATGGCATAAACAGTCTGAGATTTTCATAAATCTGCTTACGCTTTGGATCATAACCGGAGATATTTTCCAAACTATCAAAAGCTGCTGCTTCCTCTATTGTTCTTGCTTCAATTGTACTGATAATTTCTTCCGGTTTTTCCGGTTCTTCCTGTGGCTCTTCTAATACATCACTTGGTACTGCTACCTCCAGATACACAACTTCTTCGGAAGATGGCTTATCTTCTTGACCATACACATCTCCCTCTGCCAAAAGACGCGGTCTCTTGCCACCAGCTACATCCTCTAAATACCAAATTTTTTCATCCCATGAAAGTGTTGTTAAATAAAAATCTTTGCTGATAATCTGATCTGCTGATGCTTTATCTATTTTTCCGTTTAATTCAGAAGTTTCTTCCCGAGTCTGAGAGGAGCTTGTGTATTCATAATTTCCTGTATAAGCTTCTAATGCGCTTTCAGCAGTAAGATTTCCTACAAAAGAATAGGTCTCTGGACCAAAGGAAATGTTTTTCTCTACTTTTGTTGGATTTTCTTCCCCTATACCGCTTTCACCAATAAAATTACCTGCATTATTTCCTGTTTTCGGTACTTTTTCTTTTTCTTCGCTCCAAGAAAGCTCACCAAAGTTTTTAATCAACTGGGATTTTTTCACAACTGCTGCAAATCCACCCTGTGGGGCATTGGTTGTTCCAAATCCATTTTGGTCGGCAGTTCTTTTCGCATAAGAGTTGCTGACAACAGAATTTTCCAGAATTTCTGCTGCAAATCCGCCTGCTTTTTGTCCATTTACTGTTGCATTGACAGAGCATTCATCCACGGTTGTGTTTTTCAGTACAGCTACCATACCGGCTACAGAGCTTTGACCGGCAATTGTCATATCTCTTACATAGACATTTTTAATTACCGTTCCTGCCTCTGCTGTTTTTGCTAAAGCTGCAACCTGATCCGTACTTTTTTGCTCAATCTTTCCCTGCGTGAGCTTTAGATTTTCTACAGTTGCACCATTTAATTTTTCAAATAACGGAGCCTTCTGTCCGATAATCTGATGACCATTTCCTTTTAACATTCCTTTAAACGTACCGGAAATAATCACATTATTACTTGTTGTTACTTCCGATACATCAATATCTGTTGTTAAAGAGTAAACGCCTGAAAGATCCTTTTTGATATTCTGAAGATCTTCTACAGATGAAATTTCTTTCATCTCCAGCATGGTTGTCATGTTGGAGTCACCATTTTTTAGAACAGGAGTTTTTCCTTCTTTCAGCGGAGCAAAGTCCCAAACATCTTCGTCCCAACCCATTTTTGTATAAAACTCTTTTTCCAAAAGTTCATCTACAGAAACTTCTGCTACCTTAGTAAACTGAGATGCTCTACTGGTTTCTTTTTTTAGTTTACTTTCTTTTAAAGCATAAAGTTCAGAAATACCTTGAACATTATATTTATCTGCCGTAGAAGCCCCATCAAATTTATAACCAGATGTGCCATTGCTATAAGAAATATTATTTTTTAATATTCCCGTAGCATCAGATTCTCCTATATTTCCAATAAATCCTCCTGGCTCCATTCCATTTCCTGTACCGCTTACTTCTAAAGTAACAGCTGCATAACAATTTGTCACAGAAAAATTTGTCTTACAGTTATGCCAGCCAATCAATCCACCAATTGCACCATTTGTCTTATTTCCGCTGATGCTTCCCACTGCATAGGAATTCTCTATAATATTCGGTCCACTTTGCTGATTGGACATTTGTCCAATTAAACCACCAGTAGTATTGAATGAGCCTGTAATTTCCAGATTAGTAGAACACTGACTTACTTTTGCATAGTCCATACGTCCTACTAGTCCTCCAAGAAGCTCTCTACTGTTATTACTTTTAAGACTTCCATTGACATGAATTCCTTCGATTACTGCATTATTTTCTGCTTTATTTGCCAGAGTTCCGCCCCCTGCACTTCCATAATTATTAGTTTTTGTAATCGAAACATTCTCCAATTTCATATTCTTTACTGTACCGCCTGATACTGTACCAAATAAAGTAGTAGTGAGACCTTTAATCTTATATCCTTTTCCGTCAAAAGTACCGCTAAAATTCGGAATCAAGCAATCTTCTTCCTGTACTGCACTGGCATCAATATCGTGTTCTAAAGTATAGCTTCCAGCTGGATTTTCTTTAATCTTGTCGATTAAAGACTGCATAGTAATATACTTTGTAGAAGCTTCACCCTCTGAAGCTGTTCCAAATTCAACGATTGCTCCCTGTTTTGTCTGATTAGCTTCTTCCGTAACATAATTATCCAGTTTCAGTTTAAAACTCACCCGGTTATTCTCTGATACAATTACTTCAGAAATCTCGGCAAACAGCTCCGGCTGGTCTTCCGTTTCTACTTTTACCAGGTATTCCTCTGGTTTAAAACCATCCACTTTAAAACGAGATACTTCTTCCACCTCAGCATCAGCTTCAGATTTATGATATAAAGTCACCCCTGAAACTTTTCCCAACTGGAAAGGAATTTTTTTATCCTCTTCCGGTATGCCTTCTGGATTATCCACCGGATTCAAAATATTCTCACGAAGCCACTGTTTATTTTCTTCCGTTTCTATTGTACCCTCTACTGCATCCTGTGCAACCTGGTACACCTGACGGTCAATGCTGTCATCACTATACAGGATTTCCGTTTCATTTTTTGAACTTCCGTCTTCCTGTTCGACACTCCTTGTGATTTCCACATAAGCTCTTGCCGCATAATCATTTTTATATCTTTCTTTTGCAAGATTTGCCAACACAGCAGTAAAGTAAATTCGGTCATCCTTTTCTGCGAATTTCTTCACTGCCGGAACCTTAGCAGCTTTATATACAGAACCATTATAAAGATATTTTCCATCAATCTTCAGTTCCTGATTACCTAAATATGATTTAGGTAGCAAAACAATACCATATTGTACTGTTGCACCTGTATTTTCTAATTCCTGAATATAGGATTTTTTGATACATCCTATCATTCGTAATCCCATAGGAGTAATTGTACGGATTTGCCCTCCTACCATTTGTATATTTGCATCTGTTATTTCAGCTGCAGATGCTTTTACCGGAACAATATATTGCCCTAAAAGCAAAATTGCCAGTAAAATCATCCATATACCTAGTCTCTTTTTCCTTTGTTTCATCCCTTACTAAATCCTTCCTTAATATATACCTGTAATCCATCCTGGTTCATTTACCTGTGGCAAAGCAGGCTTAGACGGTTGTTCATCTGGTGTTGATGGTTGTTCGTCTGGATTAGACGGCTGTTCATCTGGTGTTGATGGTTGTTCGTCTGGATTAGATGGCTGCTCATCTGGTTTCAATGGCTGTTCATCTGGTGTTGACAGCTCTCCATTCGGCTTTGATGGCTGTTCATCTGAGTTAGATGACTGCTCATCTGGCTTTGATGCCGGCTTAGATGGCTTTTTTTCTGGTTTCGATGACTGCCCACTTTGTCCTGATGACTGACTACTTGAACTTGAAGAGCCGGATTGCTTCGATGCTTCTTTTTTTATTTCCTGTTTTTCTTTCCAGGTTGCTTTCTCTCCCTCAAAAAGATTTTCTGCATCTACAACATTGTCCTTGGAATTCAGATTTTCGATTTCTGCCACTTCATCAGATACCACCTGGGCTTCCCTTTCCTTATCCTGTACATTCTTATTATCGCGATTCCATGTAAATATCCCCACACCGGCAATCACACATACTGTAATTCCTACAGCAACACAACCGATAATTTTCTTTTTCTGCCTTCTCATATATCTCCTTCCTCTGCACATAAAGATAACTGGAGAGTTGTTGAATTAATCTAGCAAGACTCCAGTTATTACTTCTGTCCAAATATTATTTTAATGTTAATATACTTGTTTTTTCTTCTTTATGCAAGCTTTTTTTACAAAAAAAGCAAAAATTATACTATTTTACTACAGATTTTGGAAATAAGCTTCTTCATGATGTTATTTTATAACTTTAATACTTTCAATAATCGGCTGATTTTCAGGCAATACCGTCCCATTATCATCGATTACCTTTGCTTCACTGCAGATTTTATCTACGATTTCTAATCCTTCTGTTACGTGTCCAAAGGCCGCATACTGTCCGTCTAAAAAAGTGCTGTCTTCATCTACGATGAAGAATTGAGAGCTGGCGCTGTCCGGAGCTTGGGAACGAGCCATGGACAAGGTTCCTTTTTTATGTGAAATCGTATTCTTAACACCATTTTGAGAAAATTCACCTTTAATCGTTTCTTCTGAACCCCCTGTGCCATTTCCCAGAGGATCTCCACCCTGCATCATAAAACCATCCATAATACGGTGAAAAGTCAATCCATCATAAAAGCCTTCTTCTGCCAGAGAAATAAAATTTTCTACCGTAATCGGTGCCTGTTCCGGATTTAATTCTGCTTTAATAGTTCCATAATCTTTAATATTAATCTCTACTTTAGGATTATCGTTATTATCTTTTTCACCGCATCCGGCTAATACAAGTCCCAGTACACTGGCTGCTGCAATCATTCGAGTCCATTTTTTCATGAATTTATAATCTCCTTTAAGCTTTTATTGCCCATCTCATCTTTGTGGAACGAGAACGGCTGTTTCTTGCACATTCCTCTGCAGAAGGTCTGATAACATCTTTTGAAATTTCACTGTAAACACCTTCCCTGTAAAAACGCTGGAATGCTTTTTTTACTAGACGATCCTCTCCGGAATGGAAAGTCAAAATAGCAACACGAGCTCCCTTATTTAAAACCGTAGGAAGTTTTTCCATAAATGCTTCTAACACTTCAAATTCACTGTTTACATCGATACGCAAAGCCTGAAATGTTCTGGCACAGGATTTCTTCACCATCTCTTTGCGTTCTTTTTCCGGAACACGCACTAAAGCTTTTTCAACTGCTTTTTGAAGCTGTGTGGTAGTCGTTATCTCATTTCCTCTTCTGATTTCAGAAATAATCGTATTGGAAATTTCTTTTGCATAAGGCTCATCTGAATTTTCAATGAGCATTCCTTCCAACTCCGGCTGAGAAATATCTTTCAAGCGTTCTGCTGCTGAAATTCCCTTTTCAGGATTTAAACGCAAATCTAAAGGTCCTTCAAATTTGTAAGTAAATCCGCGTTCAGGATTATCAATTTGCATGGAAGAAACACCTAAATCTGCCAGAACAAAATCAAAACCGCCGGCCTCTTCTTTTAATTGGTCTACATCAGCAAAATTCATCTGTTTAATTGTGAGAATATCTTCTCCGTATCCCATTTTTTCCAAACGTGCTTTCGTCTTTTTTATCTCGATAGGATCTACATCCAAAGCATATAAGTGCCCTTTTCCTTCTAAGCAGCTTAGCATCTTTGAAGAATGTCCGCCATATCCTAATGTTGCATCAAGACCTATCTGCCCCGGCTGAATTTGCAGAAAATCTAAAATTTCCTGTACGCAGATAGAAATATGCATACCAGCAGGTGTTCCGCCTTTTTGGATTACCTTTTCAATGGTATCTGCATACTTTTCCGGCTGTAACTCTTTATATTTTTCTTTATAGCTTCTGGGATGTGTTCCTTTATAGCGTACTCGTCTTTTATGCTGTTGTTCTTGATTTTCCATTTTTTACTCCTATCTTGAAAGATTTACTTCTTTTAATTTCATGATTTTAAAAATTTCTTCTTCACTCACCACATTAAAATCGTGCTGAATCATCAATTTCATTATACTGGCCGCAATAGAAAAATCAATGAGTTTCTGTGGAGAAAATTCCTTTACCAAAGCGTGTAAAAGTCCTGCGGCAAAAGCATCTCCTGCACCTACTGCCTCTAAACTGTGTACTGTGTGAATCGAGCTTTCATAAAATTTTCCATCACACAGATAAATTCCCATCCATTGTCCGTCTTCTACTGTATGAATGTTTCTTAAAACACTGGCAACTGCTTTACAATTAGGATACTGTTTTGTGATTTCTAACATCCCCTGCTTATAGTCATCAATCTGATCGATACCATGAGATAAATCTCCGTCAAAAGCATGAATGCCAAGACTTGACTCAAAGTCTTCATCATTTGCAATACACAAATCTACATAATTCATTAATTTCTTCATAACACTCTGTGCTTTTTCTGTACTCCACATTTTTCCGCGGTAGTTCAAATCACAGACCACCTGAATGTTATGTTCTTTACAGTATTTAAGAGCTTCTGTTAAAGCAATCTCAATGTTATCGCTAATCGCCGGTGTGACACCGGAAAAGTAAAAAATGTCTACATCTTGAAGAATATTTTCCCAGCAAAAATCTTCTGGTTTTGCCAAAGATATTGCACTGTATTCTCTATCATAAACAACATTTGTCTGACGAATATTACTCCCTTTTTCAAAGTAATAGATACCCAGACGTTTTCCACCTTTCAAAACAAGGTCTGTATTTACACCATAACCACGAATTTCTTTTAAGGCTGCCATGCCTACAGGGTTATCCGGTACTTTTGTAAGAAAAGAGACATTATCCTCCAGCATTGCCAGAGATACTGCAACATTGGCTTCTGCGCCTCCATAGCTCGCCTCAAAATTTTGTGATTGAATAATCCGTAAATGTTCCGGCGTTTTTAAACGGAGCATTATTTCTCCGAAAGTTACTATTTTCATCTTGATCTACCTCCTACTTATGATATGGTTCTCCTGCCGCAATACGATATCCACGATAAATCTGCTCTAATAAAATCACACGCATTAACTGGTGTGGGAATGTCATCTTAGAAAAACTAAGTGCATAATCAGAACGCTTTAATACTTCTGTTCCTAATCCAATAGAACCCCCGATAATAAAAATAATATGACTCTTTCCCTGAACCCCTAATTGCTGGATTTTTTTCGAGAATTCCACAGAGTCTACCATGGCACCTCCAATTTCCAAGGTGATTACATAAGCGTCTTCTTTTACATATTTTAAAATTCGCTCCCCTTCTTTCTGGCGAATTTGATTTTCCACTACTTCACTGGCTGCATCCGGTGTCTTTTCGTCTGCCACTTCTATGATTTCCAACTTACAGTATTTACTAAGTCTTTTACTATATTCTGCCACAGCATCTTTTAAATATTTTTCTTTTAATTTTCCTACGGTAATAATCGTAATTTTCATAAACTTCCTTCCTAAATACGAATATAGGCATATCCTTCTTCTTGTTTTTCTATAAGAGTCAGAATACCAAAAGGTACTGTTGTTACCAAAGACAACAATTCTGCATTTGTAATTTCCAATTCTTTCATAGAGTTTTCACATACCAAAAATTTTACACCTTTTCTATACAGCTGTAGGGCTATTGGATGATCTTCTAATGATAATAGTCCTTTTATTGCCTGATTTACTACCAAAATCTCTAAAACGCATACTGCGTTTTGATTACAAAGTTTCTCTGCATACAACATTGCCTTTTCTAAACCCTGTACATTTTCTACATGAAAAATCACTTTTCCCTTTGGCTGAGAAACAGACTCTTTTCCTATAATTTCATACTCTATTTCATCAATAGACAGTGGTATTCCCGTATTACTGGTTACGTTAATACCGCCGTACCAGGTACTTTCCACAGTGAAAATATCTCCCTCCTGATAATCAGAAGACCAGTCATTCATTTTCTTTACAATTCTAACTTGATCACCTTTTACTGCTTTCATCTATTTTCTCCTCATTTTTTGTAAACGTTCTTTATTTTCTTTCGTCACACGATAGGATTCTCGAATTTTTTGAATGGATTTATTATGAGTGAAATCATCTAAAAGATTTTCTTCCAAAATTTTTTCCGTTTTTTCTGGAAATTTTACATAACATACAGAAATTGCCCATGCTACTGCCATTTTTACATAATAATCATCGTGATGAACCTGCACTAATAAATCCAGAACCTGTTCTATATAAGTTTCATTGATAAAAAAATCCAAAAGACATACCACTGCAAAACGCAATTCGTATTCTTGTTTACTGGTTAAATATGCCTTAATAAACGGCATCCATTCCTTTGGAAAATCCCGCATGAATTTATAAGTAGCGCAGCTGCAGTCACAGATTGCCCAATTATTGATATGAGGAATAAATTTCTCAAGTTCCTTCTTCGTTTCTTCTGCTGAAAGCTTTGCATAGCCTAAAATCATTCCCCATAACATCAGTTCCTCATAAACCTGTGTATCAACATGTTCAATAAATTCCCTGTAATCTCCTTTTGCCGCCCTTTTTGCAATTTCCCGCAGCTTCGGAACCCGCACACCTAAAATATTAGAAATACCCGGAACAAGAGAACTATGAAATTCCTTGTAACCTTCCTCACTGTTTTCATACAATTCATTTCTTATCCATTGCGTAATATCTGACATTCTTTTCTCCATTTATAGAAAAAGGTCCGCATTTTGTACGGACCTTTTCTGCAATCGAAATATCACAACGATTTCCCGATTTTATTTTGCTTTATTTTTAATGAATTCATCAATACCTTTTGCTGCTGCTTTACCTGCACCCATAGCAAGAATAACAGTAGCTGCGCCTGTTACGGCATCACCGCCGGCATAAACGCCTTCTTTAGATGTTTTACCGTTTTCTTCATCTGCGATAATACATTTTCTTCTGTTGATGTCAAGTCCTACGGTTGTAGAAGAAATCAATGGGTTTGGAGAAGTTCCCAGAGACATGATAACAGTATCAGCCTCCATTTCAAATTCAGAACCGTCAATAACTACCGGACGTCTTCTTCCTGATGCGTCTGGCTCGCCAAGTTCCATACGAACACATTTAATACCTTTTACCCATCCGTTTTCGTCAGCCAGAATTTCTACCGGATTTGTGAGAAGGTCGAAAATAATACCTTCTTCTTTTGCGTGATGTACTTCTTCTTTTCTTGCAGGAAGTTCTTCTTCACTTCTTCTGTATACAACGTGTACTTCGGCGCCAAGACGAAGAGCTGTTCTTGCAGCATCCATAGCAACGTTACCGCCGCCTACTACAACTACTTTTTTACCTGTTACGATTGGAGTATCGTAGTCTTCACGGAAAGCTTTCATCAGGTTACTTCTTGTTAAGTATTCGTTTGCGGAGAATACACCGTTTGATACTTCTCCCGGAATTCCCATAAACATTGGAAGACCTGCACCGGAACCGATAAATACAGCTTCAAAGCCTTCGTTTTCCAATAATTCATCTACCGTAGTAGATTTACCGATAATTACGTTTGTTTCGATTTTAACACCTAAAGATTTTACGTTTTCTACTTCTTCTTTTACAACCTTGTCTTTTGGAAGACGGAATTCAGGAATACCATATACCAATACACCGCCCGGCTGATGTAATGCTTCAAAAATAGTTACATCGTAACCCATTTTTGCCAAATCACCTGCACAAGTAAGTCCGGAAGGACCAGAACCGATGACTGCTACTTTATGTCCGTTTTTCTCAGCAGGAGCTTCCGGTTTAATGCCGTTTTCTTTTGCCCAGTCTGCAACAAAACGCTCCAATTTACCAATAGATACAGCCTCTCCTTTAATTCCTCTGATACATACACCTTCACACTGAGATTCCTGAGGACATACACGTCCACATACAGCAGGAAGTGCACTGGACTGACCAATGATTTTGTATGCTTCTTCGAAGTTTCCTTCTTTTACTTCATGGATAAATGCAGGAATGTTAATGGATACAGGACATCCCTTTACGCATTTTGCATTTTTACAGTTTAAGCAGCGAGCTGCTTCTTCCATAGCTTCTTCTTTATTATATCCAAGACAAACTTCTTCAAAATTTGTTGCTCTTACCTGAGGATCCTGTTCTCTTACAGGAACTTTTTCTAATACGTTACCCATTATTCGTCACCTCCGCAGTTTCCACATCCGCCATGATGTGTGTCGCCTTCGCGTTCTTTTAATAATGCACGACCTTCTTCTGTCTTATACATCTGCTGTCTTTTCATAGCTAAATCCCAATCGATTAAATGACCATCAAATTCAGGACCATCTACACACGCAAATTTAACTTCTCCGCCAACAATTACACGACATGCTCCACACATACCTGTTCCATCAACCATGATTGGGTTCATGGATACGATAGTTGGGATATCATATTTCTTTGTTGTGAGGCAGCAGAATTTCATCATGATCATAGGACCGATAGCAACACATCTTGTGTAAGTTTTGCCTTCTGCAACTAAATCATCAATGACTTTTGTTACCATACCGCTGCGTCCGTAAGAACCGTCGTCTGTTGTAACATACAGATTACCTGCAACAGCTTCCATTTCTTTTTCAAGGATAACTAAATCCTTTGTCTTTGCTCCGACAATAACGTCAGCATCAATACCATGCTCATGAAGCCATTTTACCTGAGGATAAACAGGTGCAGTACCTACTCCGCCGGCTACGAAAAGAATTTTTTCTTTCTTTAATTCTTCAATATCTTCATTTACAAATTCAGATGGACATCCTAAAGGACCAACAAAGTCTTCAAAAGCATCTCCTGTCTGTAATTTTGCGAATTTTTCTGTGGATGCTCCGATTGGCTGGAATACGATTGTTACTGTTCCTGCCTCTCTGTCGTAATCACAAATTGTCAGGGGAACTCTTTCTCCTGCATCATCTAATTTTACGATGATAAACTGGCCTGGCTGACAATGCTTTGCAACCATAGGTGCTTCTACAACCATGAGATATACAATCTCATTAAGCTTTTCTGCTTTTAGAATTTTATACATAATGTCCTCCTCAATATTTCTCACAAAATACCGGCTTTTCTCTGCCCGCATAGCAGTTTTTGCGATGAATTCCATCGATATTATCTTATGTCGATATATTGTTATAATTGCTAACCATCAGTATAAGACAAATAGAATAAAATTTCAATCTGCTTTTACTGTATAAAATTCATTTTTGTGCACATTGCTGTTATTTGTTTCTTTTTTTTGACTTATTACCCATAATAAACATAGATAGCGCTGCTTACCGGACTGACCTTTCCTCTTTTGTCCACGGCAATAGCTGAAAAAGTATGCTCACCCTTAGGCATGGCAATAGGGCCTGTATATTTTTGACTGTCAGTGGTAGGCTCTTCGTCAAAAGCATAGTAGATATCACAGCCTTCCTGTGCAGTTACAATAATATCGGCAGCATAATCGTATTTGTCAGAGCTTGGAGAAATCTGAGGTTTTTCCGGAGCTTCGAATTTCAAGGTATAAGTTTCTGTGCCGACCTTACTTGGAATTCCCTTTTTGTTATAAGCAATATATTTCAGGGTTACGATTTCTTCTTCCTCAAGAACAATGGCTTCGCTGTATTTCTTGCTGTGTTTATCCGGTGTTTTTCCGTTTAAAGTATAGAACACCTCTGTTCCCTCCGGAAGATTTTGAAACTCTACGGTGATATCTGTGGAATATGTACCGCCTATATTGGAGGGCAAAGGCATTTCAGATACATACGCTTTATATTTTTCCTTCATAGTATCATCGGCATTGCTCATCAGCTCTGCAATTTTATCAAATTCTTCGTTTTTTTCGTAAAGTCTTAAAAGCTCTCCGTAAGCATTGACGCTGTCAGGATGGTCTTCTACCACAGAAAGCAAAATAGAAAGGGCAGCAGACTCATTGTCCTCTTTCAGATAAATCTTTGCCTCTAAAACATTGGCTTCGGCGCTTTTGGGATTTAAGGATAAGGCTCTTTCTATGTATTTTAAAGCGCTTTCGTAATCTTTATTACTAAATTTTGTCTCTGCCTGTGCCATCTGGAAATCAAAGGAATTGTGCTGGGACTGATAAACGAAAAACAACCCAAGTCCTGTTGCGGCAATAATTGCTGCGGCAGAGCCTGCCAATATAATCATTCTTTTCTTTTTCTTTTTTCTTTCAAGCTCTGCTTTTCTTTGCAGACGCTCTTGTTCCTTTTGCAGTTCCAGTTCTTTTTTTCTTTTTTCCTGCTCTTTTAACTCTCTTTGCTTGATTAAGGTTTCCAAAGTATTATATTCGGGAACCCATTGAACCTCCTTCCCGCATTTGGGGCAAAATAAAGTTCCTTCTTCAAGCTTTGCACCACATTTTGTACATTTCATGCCATTCTATCCTCATTTTCTATAAATACTCGTCAATATACTGTTCAAATTCTTCCATAGACATCAGCACTTTTCTGGGCTTTGTTCCTTCCTCGTCACCTACCACACCGGCTTCGTATAGCTGATCCATAATACGGGCAGCTCTGTTAAAACCGATTTTAAATACTCTTTGGAGCATTCCGATAGAGGCTTTGTCCTTTTCAATAATAAACTTACCGGCGTCTGCAAAGTAAACGTCTCTGTCATTTGCAGTATCTGCTCCGGCTGCTGTTGTCTCTTTTACCGCTTCAATTTTTTCCTGAATTTCTTTATCATATTCTGCAGTTGGATTTTGTTTTGACAAAAAGTCCACCACTGCGCCTACTTCCTGGTCACTGACAAAAGCTCCCTGAACTCTGGCAGGTTTTTGATACCCCTGAGGATAAAAGAGCATATCGCCTTTACCTAAAAGTTTTTCTGCACCATTCATGTCTAAGATGGTTCTGGAGTCCACGCCGGATGATACAGAAAAGGCAATTCTGGAAGGCATATTTGCCTTAATCAACCCTGTAATAACGTTGACCGAAGGTCTCTGTGTGGCAATAATCAGATGAATGCCCGCTGCTCTGGCAAGCTGGGCAAGACGGCAGATAGAGTCCTCCACTTCGCCGGGGGCTACCATCATAAGGTCTGCAAGCTCGTCTACGATAATGACAATCTGAGGCAGCTTTTTCGGTTTATTTTCATCTTCAATATTCGAAATACTTTCCACTTTTGCATTATATCCTTTTAAATCACGGACATTATATTGGGCAAATTTATTATAGCGGTCTGTCATTTCCGCTACTGCCCAGTTTAACGCTCCCGCAGCCTTTTTCGGGTCAGTGACAACAGGAATGAACAAATGTGGAATTCCGTTGTATACACTAAGCTCTACCACTTTTGGGTCAATCATAATCAATTTTACATCATCCGGTGATGCTTTGTAAAGAAGGCTGATAATAATTGTATTGATACATACCGATTTACCGGAACCCGTAGCCCCTGCAATCAGCAGATGCGGCATTTTTGCAATATCGGTAATTACCGGTTTTCCGGCAATATCCTTTCCGGCTGCAAAAGCAAGCTTTGATTTACAGCTTGAAAAAGCCTCGGATTGCAATAAGTCACGGAGCATGACAGTACTGTTGTTTTCATTGGGAACTTCAATACCCACGGCTGCTTTTCCCGGTATGGGCGCTTCAATTCGGATATCCGTTGCAGCCAAATTCAATTTAATGTCATCTGTCAGTCCTACAATTTTACTCACCTTCACGCCTTGTTCCGGCTGCAGCTCATATCGGGTAACCGTCGGACCGCAGCTTACGTTTGTAATACTTACGTTTACACCGAAATTATGTAAGGTCTCCTGTAACTTTCCGGCAGTTTCCCGTAAGTGAGCATCAGAGTCTCCCCCTGTCTGTTTTCCTTTTTTCAAAAGCTCCATAGGAGGAAATTCATAAGCCTTTTTTACTTCTGCTTCTTTTAAAGCAATTTCTTCGCTTACTTCATGAATACCCTGTTCAATTTCCGCTTTGGAAGAACGGGGATTTTTTTTAGAGGTTTCCTTTTCTTCTTCCGCTGGAGGTACAATTTCTTCCAAATCCTGTACTAATTCCTCCGCTCTATGTATTGGAAAAGCGTTCTCCGGAACAAAAGGCTCATCCAGAAGGATATCTCCTGATACTTCCTGCTCTTTCGCTTTTTTCCTTGAAGCCTTTGGTTCTTTTTTTCTTTTTATTTCTTGTTCCGGTTCGTTTACTTCTGTTTCTTTTAAAAAATCTTCTGTTCGTTCTTTTCTTTTCTTTCGTCTCTCCTGCTGCTGTTCTTTTTCTGCCTGTTCTTCCTGACGTGCTTTTAACTCTTCCTGTCTTTGGACTTTTCTTTCTGCTGCACGTCGGTATATTTTACGGCTGAATTTTTTTATCATATCAAACATGGATTTTTGTGTAATCAAAACAAAGGAAATTACCATGGCAATTACGGTAATTACATAAGTACCTACTGTTCCGAATGCCTGTACCAAAAGGCGGCTTAAAGCTCCGCCCAGAAGACCGCCGCCTGTTTTATATTCTGCGGAAACACGGTAATAAGCCATGAAATCACGTTCATATACAGCGCCTTCTGTAACAAGCTGTAAAAAAAGACAGACAGCAAGAAACAGTAGGACAAAGCCTGCCATTTTTCTGTATGCTCTCGGATTTCTTTTGTTTGCAATGACAAAGGCAACTCCCAAAAACAAGAAAATCGGAAGAGGATAACAAACTAATCCCACCAGTCCGAAAAAGAAGCTGCTGATTGCGTTTCCTACCGAACCTCCCACTCCGAAATTGCTGATTAAAAGTACGACAGAAGCAGCCAGAACAATCCATAAAAAGATTTCTGACTCCATAGAAGGTCCTGTCTGTACTTGTTTTTTCTTTCTTCCGGCAGGAGTCCTTCGCTTCCCTGCACTTTTTTTCTTGGTCGCTGCCATATTTCTTTTCTCCCCTTAATCAATTCCCCTGATACTTATATAAAATTACAAACGATTGCCGCAATTCCCAATAAAAAACAATAAACAGAAAAAATACGAAAACGTTTTTTCCTCATAACTGCCAACATTCCCTTGATACAAAAATACCCCACAACGCCTGCCACTGCCGCAGCAAAGACTGCTAAAGCCATAGTCTGCACATTATCTCCTGTGTAGGAGAATTGAAAAAGCTCTAAAAGCGCTGCGCCTAACATAGCCGGTATTGCCATTAAAAAAGAATATTTCACTGCAAATTTACGGTTAAATCCGCATAACAGACAGACTGCAATGGTAATTCCCGCTCTGGAAATACCGGGAAAAACAGCAATCCCCTGACAAATTCCCAGCAAAAATGCAATGGAGTAAGTAACATCCTTCGGGATTTTCTTCCCTGCCGGAAAGAAATCTACTACCAAAAGCAAAATTCCTGTTATGAAAAGTCCCATAGCCGGCGCAAGGAGATTTTTCCCTGCCTGCTCTACAACATTCTGAAGCAAAAAGCCTAAAAATGCAGTAGGAACGGTAGATACAAAAAGCAGCAACAGAAGCTTTCTGTAATTATTGGAAATAATCTTTTTATACCGTTTTGCATCCTGCTGATGCCTATTGTGAAAATAGGTCCACACATTTCCATAGATGTCATAAAGGCTTTTACAGCCCTCCAGCAGCAGCTTTTTCACATCCTGACGAAACGCAATAAAAATTGCAGTAAGGGTTCCAAGATGTATAATGGTATTAAATAAAAGTCCGGTGTCTGTTTCTATTTTAAATAAATTTTCAATAATTGCCAGATGACCGGAGCTGCTCACCGGAAGAAACTCTGTAATTCCCTGAATTACACCTAATAAGAGTGCCTGTATAAATGACATTTTATTAACCTCATCATTCGTAGTTTATGTTTTTATCAAATGTTTATTCTATCATAAATCCTGTATTCGTACAACTTAAATTCCTAAGATTTCTGCGCTTTCTCTTTTTCAATCAATTCATACAATTTATGAAGCGCCTGACAAATTCCTCCTGTTTCGTCAATGAGCCCTTCTTTTACCGCTTCTTCCCCTTCCAGCATCGTTCCCACATCCTTTACCAGCTGGGAGGTGTCCAGCATCAGCTGTTCAATACGTTTTTGAGGCATCTTTGAATGAGAGGCAATAAAGCGTGTAATCCTGTCCTGAATTTTTTCCATGTTCCGATAGGTCTGCATAACGCCGATAAACATTCCGTTGCTTCGAACCGGATGAATTACCATAGTTGCGCTGGGGACAATGTAAGAATAATCTGCGGAAACCGCCATGGGAACACCAATAGAATGGCCGCCTCCAAGTACAAGGGAAACGGTGGGCTTGCTTAAAGAAGCTATCATCTCTGCAATGGCAAGTCCTGCTTCCACATCTCCTCCTACGGTATTTAATAAAATCAATAACCCGTCTGTCTCTTTACTGTCTTCAATCATGGCAAGCTTTGGAAGTACGTGCTCGTATTTGGTAGTTTTGCTGTTGTTTGGCAGACATTCATGCCCTTCCACTTCTCCGATAATGGATAAAAGCTGAATGTGATACTCTTTCTCGTTTTCTTCCAGTAAAACCTGTCCCATTTCCTCAATCTGTTCATTTTGCTGCCGGGTTTTATCCAGTTTTTCGTTTTTTTCCTCGGACATAAAAATACCTCCAGTTCTGTTTTCTGGAGGTATTATGTGTAGTATCTCTGTTTTTATTCTTCCCAGTTATGCCATACGTCTGTAACGTCATCGTCATCTTCCAGTAAATCAAGAGTTTTCTGAAGATTTTTGATATCCTGTTCGTCAGAAAGTGTTACATAATTCTGAGGTATCATGGCAACCTGTGCTTCCACCATTGGAATGCCTTCTTTTTCTAAAGCTTCTCTTACTGCACTGAAATCATCAGGAGCGGTAAGCACCTCAAAGCTGTCCTCTTCTTCTGCGAAATCTTCTGCGCCTGCATCTAAGGCAATCATCATTAAATCGTCTGCATCCATTTCACATTCTTCTTTATCAATGATAATCTGTCCTTTTTTATCAAACATGAAGGATACAGAACCCGGTGTACCAATGTTTCCGTTTCCTTTTGTAAAAGCGCTTCTTACATTTCCGGCAGTACGGTTTTTGTTGTCTGTCAGTGTTTCTACGATAATAGCCACACCGCTTGGACCGTAGCCTTCGTATGTAAGCACCTCAAAGTTATCTGCATTGGAGTCTCCGGCAGCCTTTTTAATACCTCTTTCAATGGTATCGTTTGGCATGTTGTTTGCTTTTGCTTTTGCAATCACGTCTCTTAATTTGCTGTTGTTTGCCGGATCCGGTCCGCCTTCTTTTACAGCTACTACGATTTCTCTGCCGATAACGGTAAAGATTTTACCTTTTTTTGCATCGTTTTTCTCTTTTTTATGTTTTATGTTTGCGAATTTTGAATGTCCTGACATTTCTCTTCTCCTTTTTCTTCGTCCGGTAATTTTTCAACCCGAACTTTTTGTATGGTATTATTTTCCACTGCAAGAATGGTAAATAAATATCCTTTTGCTTTTATTTCTTTATCCTCTGCCATATTAGGTACGTGCCCTAATAAAGAGGTAAGATAACCGTTTAAGGTATCAAATTCTTCTTCGTCAAAATCAGAATTTAATACATCGTCTACTTGCTCCAGAGGAGTAAGTCCATTCATAACCAAGGACTGGTCGTTCTGAAGCTGGATAAAGTTTTCGTCTTCATCATACTCGTCTAAAATGTTTCCTACAATCTCCTCTAAAATATCTTCCATGGTTACAATTCCCGATGTCTGTCCGTATTCATCTACCACAACCACCAGATGAATTTTTTTTGCCTGCATACGCTTAAACAAGTCATTGATGCTTCTGGTCTCCGGAACATACACGGCTTCCCTGACTAAATTTGGAATAGAACCAATGGGAAGGTTTTCACATTCAGGCAGTGTAATCTGCCTCATAACATCTTTTAAATGTAAAATACCGATAATATTATCAATATCCTCCCTGTATACCGGATAGCGGGAATTGCTGTTGTCCAACATATAAGACAAGGCATCCTTTAACAGCGTATTTTCTTCGATGGCATGGAGATTTTTGCGGTGCGTCATAATATCCTGTGCTTCCGTTTCAGAAAACTCCATAATGTTCTGGATCATTTCCGCTTCGTTTTCTTCGATAACGCCCTGCTCATGTGCATCATCCACCATGGAAATAATTTCTTCTTCTGTTACATCGTCCTCCTGCTTGTGAGGGTCTACGCCAAACAACCGTACAACCACATTGGAAAGCTTCATAATCAGAAAGGTAATAGGCTTAAAAACTGTTATCAAAAGCCGAACTACACCGGCTGTGCGGTAAACCCATTTATCCGGATTATGATTAAATACCTTTTTGGCTGAAATTACGCCAAAGGACATCAGTGTAATTAAAAAGAACACCAGCACCAACACCACAGAAATTCCTGCCCCTATATAAGGAGGGATTTCAATATGAACTGCTTCTGCAAGTCCTTCTATCCATGTGTAAACATAGGGGGTTATGGAATGAATTCCAATGTAACCGATTAAAATACTTAAAAGCGTTGCTGTTGTCAAAATAGTATTGATAATTGTAGCGGGATTTGCCATAATTTCTAAAATCCATTGAGATTTTTTATCATTTTGCTCACCGGCTTTTTTCTCCACATCTGCTTCGCTTACCTTTTGAATGGCAGCGCCAAAACCATATAAGCTGCCGTTTACCAGAATAAATGTAGCAAATACTATCAGAGCCCCTATCAGGCTACTCCCATCATCCATAAATTATATTATTTCCTTCCTTCTTCTTACGTTTTTCAATGTGATAAAACACATCATGAATAAAATACCATTTTCCATATCTTTCGTCAAGATTTCCGCAGAAAACTATGTAGGAAGTTCCAGACTGACGCACAGTGCATGGTTGACCTTCTTCAAAATCTCTGCGTCTAAATGGCAGACCTTATCCTTCAGCCTTCGTTTATCAATGGTTCTTAACTGTTCCAACAAAATTACCGAGTCCTTTACAATGGCATAAGACTGTGCATCAATTTCAATATGCGTAGGAAGCTTTGCCTTGTTCATTCTGGATGTAATTGCCGCACAGATGACCGTTGGACTGTGTTTGTTTCCAATATCATTTTGTATAATCAGAACCGGTCTGATACCGCCCTGCTCACTGCCGACTACCGGCCGCAGGTCTGCGTAAAAAATATCTCCGCGTTTGATAACCACACATTTCACACTCCGATTTTATGTTTTTTATGATTTTACCCATTTTTTTCGTGTGTATTCATGTATTATCCGCAGTCTTTTTTTATTCTTTTACTTGTCCGTTTTTATAATATACTCTTGGAACTCTTTTACTGATACAGCAGGCGAACTCATAATTAAATCTGCCTGACAACTCGCCTAATTCTTCCATGGTAATGCAGTCTGTACCGTCTTTTCCAAGAAGGGTTACTTCATCTAACTCCTCTGCTTCCGGAATTTCCGTTACATCTACCATAAATTGGTCCATACATACTTTTCCGAGGATTTTTGCTCTTTTTCCACGAATTAAAACACTGCCTTTATTGGAAAGACCTCTGGAATAACCGTCTGCATAGCCCACGGGTATGGTGGCAACTCTGGTCACTTTTTCAGTTGTGAAGGTTCCGCCGTAGCTGATTTCCACTCCCGGCTCCACTTCTTTTATGTATGCAATATGGCTTTTCAATTCCATTGCCGGTTTCAGAAGAATTTTATCTTTTTCCACTTCATTGGAAGGATACATGCCGTAGAGAATAATTCCTGCACGTACTGCATCGAAATAGGCATCCTGCATCCGAATAATGGCTGCGCTGTTAGAGCAATGCTTTATAGGTATGGAAATTCCCTGTCTCTTTAAGGCGTCTAAAAATTCCTGATATTTTTCCAGCTGTTGATATGCCGGTGCAAGGTCGGTCTCATCTGCTCTTGCAAAGTGCGTGAAAATCCCTTCCAGTTCGATATTTGGAAGCTTTGAAATTTCCACAATTTCCGGTACTGCATCCAGTATATGGCGGTAACCGATACGTGTCATACCCGTATCTAATTTTATATGTATTTTTAAAGTTTTATTGGCTTTTACGGCTGCTTTTGAAAGCTGTTCTGCCATGGAAAGCTTAAATACCGTAGGTTGAAAATC
>OKSF01000357.1_pt1 | contig 44002 bp, 24 predicted proteins | sample 1606061 | NCBI WGS metagenome assembly OKSF01 (sample SAMEA3541567, study PRJEB24748) | human gut metagenome | biome: human gut; feature: human-associated habitat; material: faeces | place: China | collected 2012
CTCAAGCCCAAGAGCTTCGATTTCACGCCGCGGGTCCACGTCGTTTACACGTCGATGTTCTCGGGCGTGGCAAACTCGCCCGCACAGATGAAGTCGCCTTCGTTTTCACGATCGGGATCGTCGGTGACGAGGATGATCTTGCCGGCGCGAAGGTCTTCAAGCGCCTTTTCAATGGTGTCGAACGCATGGGTCATGACGTGTCTTCCTTGTCCGAAGCCAAGGGCTTCGGTTCTCTAGAGGATTGAAGGCGGGATGGGGAGCTTCCGCTCAAGGAAGAGACGAAGGCGCCCGAACCCGGTGTTGGCCGAACGTTCAGGGCGACGGCAAAGGGCGCAGGCGCGGGCACGCGCATGCCGGACGCAGGCACGCGTCCGCCTTTGACCTGCATCTTCTTACATCCGGACTGTGACCGTCGGCCCAGGAGTTTCACCTGATCATGCGCTTCCCCTGAGGGAGAGGCGCTCGCGGGCTGTACCGCCGGTAGGGACTTTCACCCTGCCCTGAAGATTGCTGAGCGAATTTATACGGAAGGGAAGGGACGATGTCAAGAAAACGGGCGTTCGCGGAAACGAAAACGGGCGTTCGCCCGAAGGTGAACGCCCGTTTGAGGCTTGGATTCCGTTGTTCGAAACCGCGTGTTAGAACACGAGGCCGGCCATGAGGAAGCCGAACGGGATGGCGGCGACGAGGCCAAGGCAGCCCGGGAGGAAGAACGGATGGTTGATCACGTACGTGCCGGACCACTTGCCCATGAAGGAGCCCGTGTCGTCGCAGGAGATGGCGAAGGCGGAGGTCGGGTAGACGTTCGTGACGAAGATGCCCGAGACGGCCACGAAGCAGGCGAGGATCATCGGGGCGTCGCAGCCGAGGCTGGCGGCAACCGGGACGAGCAGGGCCGAGGTGGCACCCTGCGAGAAGAGCAGAGCGGACACGCAGAAGAAGGCGAGGGCGAGGAGGCCCGGGTACTGGCCGAGGAGGACAGTGGCCTGTTCCTTAATCGTCGGGATGTAGATGCCGATGACCGTGGAGGCGAGCCAGCAGATGCCGAGAATCACGACGAGGGATTCATAACCGCCCTTGAAGATCGAGGAGTTCTTGATCTTGGTGAGCTCGACGTCGCAGAACCAGTACATCAGCATCGAGATGAAGAGCATCGTGATGACGATGATGTCGCGGGAACCGAGGGTGTGGCCGATTTCCTTCTTGAAGAGGAGCATGGCAACGATGAACACCACGGAGAGGAGGAAGATCACGACGGAGAGCTTGGCGCCCTTCGGAAGCGGAGCTTCACGCTGTTCCTGAGAGGACATGGCGACGAGACCGGCCTTCATGCGGGCCTGGAAGATCGGGTCCTTTTCAAGGTCGACGCCTTGGAAGGCGGAGATGAGCGAAGCGACGGCGGCGCCGAAGAGGCCGGCCGGCAGAATCACGCAGAGGACCTGGCCGAAGGAGACGCCCATCGTTTCAACGACAACCCACATGGCGGCGGTGGCGGCCGAAATCGGGGAGGCGGAAATGGCGATCTGGGAGGCGACGACGGCGGAGGTCAGCGGCTGGGACGGACGAACGCCGTTCTGCTTGGCCACTTCCTGAATCACGTTCAGGATGGACATCGTCGTGAAGCCCGTGCCGGAGAGGATCGTCAGAAGGAAGGCGATCGCCGGAGCGAGGATGTTGATGTACTTCGGATTGGCGCGAAGAACGCGGGAGGCAACGCGAACCATGTAGTCCATGCCGCCGGCAACGTGCATGACGGAGCAGGCGAAGAGGACGGACATGATGATGAGGATCACGTCAAGGGGCATGGGACCCGGCGGGATGCCGAGGCAGAAGACGGCAATAGCCATGCCGAAGCCGCCGGCCATGCCGACGCCGATGCCGCCGAGCTTGGCGGCGTAGATGATGCACGCGAAGAGCAGTGCAAAGTGAATGTAGACCATACGATCTCCTTTGGCTGTGGAATCCCGCATCCCGGAGGACAGGGGAACCTGTAAATCTTTGTTATACGTGCGCACCTTATCCGACCCGTCGCCTTAAGTCAACGGGGCAAACGCGGATAAAACGGGTTGAAAGCGCTTCCTGAGGGTAAACGATCCATAGGGTTAACCCGCTGCCAAAATAATTCGATGATCTTTGCAAAGCGCTCTGCGACAGTCGTTTCAGGCGGAAAATCGGTCCGATTTTTCCGTGTTTTTCGTGTCGCTTTGAACTTCTGGGTATTTTCCCCTAAAAGTGACGCCGTGAGGCCTTTTGGAGACACCGGCGGGGCGTCGGGGAGAGTGGCCGGAGGGGATGCGGAGGTCGTGTTTTGGGCGCGGTTTCGCCTCAGAATTGCGTAGTTTTCGGTAGTTTTTCGAGAGTCGTGAGGAGTCGCGGGAAATGTTTCAAGGCATTTCGGGAAAGGCGGGCGGACACGAAAAAGGCGCCGCGTCCACGCTTCGGGAGGCGGCGCCCATGATGGGAGCGGTGCGGGTCAGGCGGCTCTGGTCTCGGGCCAGCGCTCGTTCATCCAGACGGTCATGATGTCGGCGCAGCGCACGGCGGCCTCCTCGATCTCCTCGGGCGTGACCTGCGTCTCGGGCGTGCAGAGAATGCGCATGAGAAGGGGGCCGCGGAGCATCTCGATGAAGCGGGCGGCGGCCTCCTCGAGCTCCTCGATCGGGGCGTCGACGTGGTTCTGCAGGACTCGGGCAAAGCACTGGTAGCTCTTCTTCACGCCCTCGCGGTAGAAGAACTCGCCGATGTCGCGGCGGGCGAAGGACTGTGCGAAGACGAGGCGGCAGGCGCCGACGGCGCGTTCGGTGAACATGCCCGTGAGGAAGATGCGGCCGAAGGCCTCGAACTCCTCGCGCAGGCTGCGGCCGGGATGATAGTCGCTCACGTAGGCCTGATAGACGTCGTCGGCCATCATGCCGAGGGCGGCGAGGAAGAGCCCCTCCTTGTTGCCGTAGACCTGGTAGATTACGGTGCGCGAGCCGCCCGAGCGTTCGATGATGCGGGAGAGGGACGCGCCCTCGTAGCCGTACTCGATGAAGACGTCGATGGCGCAACGAAGGAGCTCGACCGCACGGTTGCGGCCTCTGGGTGTTTTCGGAAGTCTGTCGGTCATGTCTTGTTGCGGGTCCTGGTCAGCGGATCCCGATTGAATCGGTTGTGGGCCGGATTCCGTGCATTGTACTCGAGCGGCGCCATGCGGGAATGGCGGCGGGATTCGGGACCGATGCTAATACTCTATATGCACAAGAAAAGATTCATCAACCATTTCTTGAAACAGATAGGTTCCTGTAACAAACGCCTGTATGCACAAGGGGCGGAGGCTGCTGTTGTTTCTGCACGAATTGCTCTGATTTTCGGTATACTTCACTTTATTATCATCAGTATCGTGATAATCTGCCAGAACCCGTTAAGTTCTACCAGCAAACTTACTCTTTATAAAGTGCTACCACCCATCGTCTTTGTCATGAGCATTCTATTTAACCAGATTGCCATTCGCTTCTTCAATCACTTGATGTCTCACACTGAGTACGTACCTATCGTCAACACCAAAGGAGACGTCATTGGAAAGACTCCTGCAGTAGAGGCGATCAATTACAAGAATGCATATATCAATCCGGTCATAAGAATTGCTATCTCCACACATGGGATGTTATTTCTCTGCGACCGGCCTTCGACAGCTATTTTGGATAAGAATAAGACAGATATTCCTCTGGAATGTTACCTGCGTTTCGGCGAATCCTTGTCCGACGGTGTCAATCGTTTATTAACCAATGCTTTTCCACATGCCAAAGAAAATATAAAGCCGGAGTTCAATATTGTTTATCATTTTGAAAATGAAGTGACCAACCGGCTGATCTATCTGTTTATCGCTGAAATAAAAGACGATGCAATCCTTTGTACTCCCCGCTTCAAGAACAGCAAGTTATGGAGTTTCAAGCAGATTGAAGAAAACTTAGGCAAAGGATTCTTCAGCAGCTGTTTCGAAGATGAATACGAACATTTAAAAGGAGTTATTTGTATAAGAGAAAAATACAGGGAATCTTAGACAGTTCGGGCACGTGTCCTTTCCAATCCTTCACCGTACGCGTTTGTATATACTCTCCTTCACAAGTAATATTGGCAGCAATACAAAGTTTGGTCTGCGGGCGGCAATTCTGCAAAATATCTTCTATCATCTTATGATTGCGGTAAGGCGTCTCAATAAATAGCTGCGTCTGGCTTTCGGAATACGCCCGCTGTTCCAAAGTTTTTAATTTCTTGGCACGCTCGTCCGGTTCAATCGGCAGATAACCATGAAAAGCGAAACTCTGTCCGTTAAAGCCGGAAGCCATTACGGAAAGAATGATCGAAGAAGGTCCCACCAAAGGAACAACCTTTAACTTCTTGCGCTGCGCGATAGCAACCACATCCGCCCCCGGATCGGCAACAGCCGGACAACCGGCTTCGGAAATCACTCCCATAGAAGCACCGCCAACCAAAGGTTTCAGATAACCGGAAATGTCTTCAGGTGAAGTGTGCTTGTTCAACGGGTAGAACGTCAGCGCATCAATATCAATCTCCCGGTCCACTTTCTTCAAGAAACGGCGGGCAGAACGAATATCTTCAACGATAAAATGCCGAATACCGGAGATAATCTCCTTATTATAAGAAGGCAAAACCTTTTCGACAGGTGTATCACCTAGAGTCACAGGTAGTAAATAGAGAGCAGTTTCCACTTTTAAAATTGAGAATTGAGAATTTAAATTGCCAATGAAGCTATCAGGAAGCCAGATAATCGGACTGGTTCAACATCTCGTGATAGTCGGTAAATTCCAACAAATCTTTCAGCTTCATATCCTTATGCTTTTTCATATAGGAAGAAACAATCTGTGCGCCTATCCATATACCCACTGATGCAGGAGCTTGTCCACCCAGCATTTCAACTGCAGGGGCAGGTTTCATATAATAACGGATGATCATCGGGTCACGCGCATGCAAATGATCGTTGGAACAAATATGTTCCCAAATAGCCTTTTCGTTTTTCTTGCACCAGGCATTTTCCTCATCCGAATAACCGATTGCATCACCAATATTATCATAACCCAACAAATGCTGCACTACATAATTGATCTTCCCGGAATGCATCATCAGGTCAATCAAGCAAGTCCCCTCGTGATAACTCATTCCGTAACGGTCGAGGAGATAGAATACAAAACAATCCGGCACAATACGTTCGGGACGCATTGAACGGCATTGATAGTCGTAATAGAAGCGTTTGTAAAGCGGGTAATCTTCCCCCATATATTTATCGAGGCTGATACCGAGCAACGTGTCTACAAGAATAATAGACTCGTTGAATGCGGATATCTGCGAATAGACAAACGGCACCTTCGTACCGGGGACCTCTTTTTTCAGTTTCCGGAATCCTTTATTCAGTCCTTTCTCCACTTCATCAAGATTGGGGAACTTAGCTTCCACGTCACTCACTAAGCGGACTAACGTAGTGTCCGAATAGAATTTTTGAAGACGCTGAAAAATGGTATCGTCTTTCACGGTACCGATAGCCAGTACATCTTCAATCAGAATTTTCGTCGGCTGGCGGTAATCCATTGTCAGCTTCTGCATAGCAGAAAAGCTGTTGGAACGAACATATTCGTTCAACAGCTTATCATATCTCAGAACAGAAATCTCTTCTCCTTTCTGCTCCGTACCTTTTCCTGTGCTTATCCCGCAGGAGGCGAAAAGCATACTTATTAATATAACAAGAAGAGAAATCCGTAGTTTCATAATCTTTTATCCGTAAATGATATTACCATTTTCGTCCATATATTCATCCAACCCTTTCTCATAGGTAGCCATTGCACGAAGACTCATACCTACGCTGGAGAAACCACCGTCATGGAAAAGGTTCTGCATAGTCACCTTACGGGTAAGATCGGAGAACATCACAATACAATAATCTGCACATTCATCGGCAGTCGCATTTCCGAGCGGAGACATACGGTTGGCGAAGTCGAACAACTTATCCATACCTTTCACGCCCGAACCGGCGGTAGTGAATGTAGGCGACTGTGAAATTGTATTCACACGCACACTATGCTCGCGTCCGTAGATATAGCCGAAGCTGCGTGCAATAGATTCCAGCAATGCTTTTGCATCTGCCATATCGTTGTAGCCGTAGAAAGTACGCTGTGCAGCCACATAGCTCAATGCAACGATTGAACCGTAATCTGCAATCGCATTCAGTTTCTTGGCCGACTGAATCATTTTATGGAATGAAACGGCTGAAATATCCAATGTCTTATCCAACATTCCATAGTCAAGGTCATCATAAGTACGTTTCTTGCGTACGTTGGGAGACATACCGATAGAGTGGAGCACAAAATCAATTTGTCCGCCCAGTATATCCATTGAGGTCTTAAACACATTCGACAAATCCTCTACGCTCGTTGCATCTGCCGGAACAATCTGGCAATTCAGTTTCTCTGCTAAAGCATTGACTTCTCCCATACGGATAGCCATTGGAGTATTTGATAATGTAATTGTTGCACCTTCTTCTACGGCACGTTCTGCCACTTTCCAGGCAATAGACTGATCGTTCAGAGCACCGAAGATAATACCTCTTTTTCCTTTCAACAAGTTATAACTCATATCTTTTAATAGTTAAATTTTGTGCAAAGATAGGAACTTTCTGCATAAAAACACGAGAAGTGTGCAAATAATAGACAGAAATGACAAAAAATACACGTATTCTATCAATTAGTCCACATCCTCTTGGGGTTTGCCACCTATCTTTGCAATCGATAATTAAGAGGTTTTTTCATAATATTTATTTAAGGTTAGAATTAGGTTAACATGAATTCGTCTTATTCCGCTCCGGCAGGCTGCCTGCGAAAGATCGCCTGCGGAGGGACATAAGAATTATGAAATCATCCTTATTAATATCAACAATATACCAAGAAAAACAATAGATGTATAACCCTATAGAATTAGATTACTAAATGAACACATTGACAAAAAGACTCCTCTGGATAGCCGTATGCTGTTTGCCGTTTATCTCGGGATGTAAACAACCCAATGAGAATGCAGTAAGCAAGAATGCAATAAGCGACGCACTTTACCGGAATTTACCTTTTGAAATGCCCGAAGTGCAACAACCGGCTTTTCCTGCTTATGAGGTAAACATCGAAAAATTCGGAGCCAAAGGAGATGGATTATTCCTGAATACAAAGGCGATCAATGATGCGATCAAAGACGTCAACCAACGTGGTGGGGGGAAAGTGATTATCCCTGAAGGTATCTGGTTGACCGGTCCTATCGAGTTGCTGAGTAATGTGAATCTTTATACAGAACAGAATGCATTGGTACTTTTCACAGGCGACTTCGAAGCATATCCTATCATCGACACTTCTTTTGAAGGATTGGAAACCCGTCGTTGCCAGTCACCGATCTCGGCACGGAATGCGGAGAATATCGCTGTCACCGGCTATGGCACGTTTGATGGTAACGGAGATTGCTGGCGTCCGGTGAAGAAAGAGAAACTGACTGCTTCACAGTGGAAGAAACTGGTCAATTCGGGCGGTGTCCTGGATGAGAAACAGGAGATATGGTATCCCACCGCAGGTTCGCTGAAAGGGGCTATGGCTTGCAAAGATTTCAACGTACCCGAAGGAATTAATACAGATGAAGAATGGGCTGAAATCCGTCCGTGGTTGCGTCCGGTGTTGCTCAGCATTGTGAAAAGCAAGAAAGTGTTGTTGGAAGGCGTAACTTTCAAGAACTCTCCGAGCTGGTGTCTGCATCCGTTGTCCTGCGAAGATTTCACGGTTAATAATATTATGGTTATCAATCCGTGGTACTCACAGAATGGTGACGCGATTGATTTGGAATCTTGCAAGAATGCGCTGATTATCAACAGCGTATTTGATGCGGGAGATGATGCGATTTGTATCAAGTCGGGTAAAGACGAAGATGGTCGCCGTCGCGGAGAACCTTGTCAGAATGTGATTGTGAAGAATAATACAGTACTGCACGGGCATGGAGGATTCGTGGTAGGTAGCGAGATGTCCGGAGGCGTGAAGAATATCTATGTAGAAGACTGCACATTCATGGGTACGGATGTAGGTTTACGCTTCAAGAGTACTCGCGGACGTGGCGGTGTGGTAGAAAACATCTATATTAATAACATCAACATGATTAATATACCGAACGAGCCGCTATTGTTCGATTTGTTCTACGGTGGAAAAGGTGCAGGAGAAGAATCGGAAGAAGATTTGCTGAATCGTATGAAGACTGCCATTCCTCCGGTAACGGAAGAAACTCCGGCATTCCGTAATATTCATATTTCAAATATTGTTTGCAGAGGTTCGGGGCGTGCGATGTTCTTCAACGGTCTTCCGGAAATGCCAATCAGCAATGTGACGGTTACAAACGTTGTTATGACGGAAGCTACGGATGGAGTTGTTATCAGCCAGGTAGACGGGGTTACTTTAGAAAACGTTTATGTAGAATCGGCAAAGGGTAACAATATATTAAATGTCAAGAATGCCAAAAACCTGACTGTCGACGGAAAAGTTTATGAAGAACTGGGTGCAAAAGGACAGATTCTGAGCCTCAAATAAGATGCATTCCAGAAAAAAAGAAGAAAACCACAATATCATTATATAGAGTAAAAAGCTCAAATAGCAGACTATTTTATCCTTAAAAGATAGACGGTCTGCTATTTTTTCCGTTACTTTTGTGACAAAGAAATACAACGTATAATATCAGCTTTAGAAGCATGAAAAAGAATATTCTTATTATCGCTTTTCTTTTAGGGAGCGTCATCCTGCCCACCTTGGCTCAGAAACAGGAAAAGACGATTACGATAGAGGTACATAATAACTGGAACCAACCACAAACGGATGCACCGGTAGTGATCAGCCTACGCGAGCTTCAAATGGGGTTCAAGGTAAAGTCTGCCGTAGTCATGGAAGGAAGCGATGAAATACCTTCCCAACTGGATGACTTGAACAGAGACCGCAAAATGGATGAATTGGCATTCGTTACCGAACTCCCTGCCCAGGGCAGAAAAACATTCCGGATTACTCTTTCTTCGGAAAAGAGCACGAAGACTTATCCTGAACGGGTTTATGCTGATATGTTTATCACAGACCACCGCAAAGGGAAACATCAACGGGTACAGGCTATTACCGTTCCCGGTACCAGCAATATATATAGTATGGTACGTCCTCACGGTCCGGTGTTGGAATCGGAGTTAGTAGGCTATCGTCTTTATTTCAATGAAAAGCAGACGCCGGATATATATGGCAAGTTCAACAAAGGACTGGAAATCAAGGAATCACAATTCTATCCTACGGATGAACAGCTAACCAAAGGATTCGGGGATGATGTGCTGCGGGTATTTGACAGCTGCGGTACGGGTGCCTTGAAAGGTTGGGATGGACAGAAAGCAATACACGTCACTCCGGTGGAGACCCGCACGGAACGTATCATCTCCTATGGACCGGTACGTGTCATTGCAGAAATCGAAGTGACCGGCTGGCAATATCAAGGCTCGGAACTGGATATGACGACACGGTATACCCTCTATGCCGGACACCGAGATCTCCGTATCGAGGCTTTCTTTGACGAACCGCTCAAAAAAGAGATATTCTGCACAGGAGTTCAGGATATTGTAGGTAATTCCAAATCTTTCTCCGACCATCAAGGTCTTGTAGGAAGCTGGGGTACGGACTGGCCCGTAAACGATACAGTGAAATATGCCAAAGAAACAGTAGGACTCGGCACCTGCATTCCTCAACGTTATGTGAAATCGGAGGAGAAAGATAAAGCGAACTTCCTTTATACAATTACTGCTCCGGGAAGTAACTACTTCCGGTATCACACCACGTTCACTTCCATGAAAGAAACTTTCGGATATAAAACCCCAGAAGCGTGGTTTGCTTATCTCCGCCAATGGAAAGAAGAACTGGCACATCCCGTCACTGTGAAAATTAAGGATATCTGTATAACTAAATAGGGATTATGAAACGATTGACACAGACTTTAGCTTTCTGCCTGCTTACGGCTTTCACCGCAGTAGCACAGAAAAACTATGTATCCGAAGTATGGGTTTCCGATCTCGGAAACGGCAAATACAAAAATCCGGTACTCTATGCCGATTATTCCGATCCGGACGCTTGCCGTGTAGGAGATGATTTCTATATGACTTCATCCAGTTTCAACTGCCTGCCCGGATTGCAGATTCTGCATTCCAAGGATTTGGTGAACTGGACAATTATCGGCGCTGCCGTCCCCAATGCCCTTACTCCTATTGAAACTCCGGAACGACCGGAACACGGTAACCGTGTATGGGCACCGGCCATTCGTTACCACAACGGTGAATTTTATATCTTTTGGGGAGACCCTGACCAGGGGGCTTTCATGGTGAAAGCAAAAGATCCGAAAGGTCCGTGGAGTGAGCCTGTTCTTGTAAAGCCGGGAAAAGGGATTATCGACACTTGCCCGTTTTGGGATGAGGACGGAAAAGTATATATGGTACATGCATACGCAGGAAGTCGTGCCGGACTGAAAAGTGTAATCACAATCTGCGAACTGAATGCAGAGGCAACGAAAGCAACCACTCCTTCCCGTATCATATTTGACGGACACGAGGCACACCAGACTTGCGAAGGTCCCAAAATGTATAAGAGAAATGACTATTACTATATCTTTCATCCGGCAGGCGGCGTACCGACAGGCTGGCAGGTCGTGTTACGTTCCAAAAACATTTACGGTCCTTACGAGTGGAAAACGGTATTGGCACAAGGCAACTCTCCCGTCAACGGGCCTCATCAGGGAGCTTGGGTAGATACCCCTACCGGAGAAGACTGGTTCCTTCATTTCCAGGATGTAGGCGCTTACGGCCGTATCATGCATCTGCAACCGATGAAATGGGTAAACGACTGGCCTGTCATCGGAACAGACAAAGACGGTGACGGTTGCGGTGAGCCTGTTTTGACTTACAGGAAACCGAATGTAGGAAAGATATATCCCATTTGTACTCCACAGGAAAGTGATGAGTTTGACGGTTATACCCTTTCGCCACAATGGCAATGGCACGCTAACATCAACGAAAAATGGGCGTATTATGCGGGAGACAAAAGTTATGTCAGGTTATACTCTTACCCGGTGGTAGAAGAGTATAAAAACCTGTGGGATGTAGCTAACCTCTTGCTACAGAAAACCTCTTCCGATAATTTCAGCGCAACGATGAAGCTGACGTTCAGCCCTAACCTGAAAAACAAGGGTGAACGTACCGGACTTGTCGTTATGGGCAGGGACTATGCCGGACTGATTCTTGAAAATACAGATAAAGGTCTTGTGCTGTCGCAAGTTGAATGCCTAAGAGCGGATAAAGGAAAACCGGAAGAAGTGAGAGCCTCCGTTCCCCTTTCTCAAAATACGGTTTATCTGAAGGTACGTTTCAGTTGTGACGGAAAGAAAATCAAGAGCAGTGAAGGCGGGCACGACCTCATTGCAATGTGTAATTTCAGTTATAGCCTTGACGGGAAAAAGTTTGAATCATTCGGTGCTCCTTTCCGGGCAAGAGAAGGACAATGGATCGGTGCCAAGGTTGGTATGTTCTGTACTCGTCCTGCCATTGTTACTAACGACGGCGGTTGGGCAGATGTGGATTGGTTTCGGATTACAAAGAAATAAAAAAGAGTAACCAAATACAAAAAGACGCTCCTGCATCATAAAAATCTTGCAGGAGCGTCTTTTCTTTTCTACCTTTGTAAGCGAAAAGATCCAAGATAGCAAGATTAATTATAAAACAGAAAGCTCAATGAAGAAACTAGTTATATTCGATTTGGACGGTACATTGCTAAACACCATTGCCGATCTGGCCCATAGCACCAATTACGCATTAAACAAATTAGGATATCCTACCCATGACACTGAGAAGTATAACTTTATGGTGGGAAACGGTATCAACAAGCTTTTTGAGCGTGCTCTGCCCGAAGGAGAAAAAACAGAAGAAAATGTACTCCGTGTAAGAAAGGAGTTCATTCCTTACTATGACGTTCACAATGCAGATGACAGCCGTCCTTATCCGGGTATTTCAGAACTTTTATCCTATTTGCAATCCGAAGGTATACAGCTTGCAGTAGCTTCGAACAAATATCAGGCAGCTACCGAGAAACTGATAGCCTACTATTTCCCAGAGATCCGCTTCACTGCCGTTTTCGGCCAACGGGAAGGAGTGAACGTCAAACCCGATCCGGCAGTCGTCTTTGATATTTTGAAATTAGCCGATGTAGAAAAAGAAGATGTTCTTTATGTCGGGGATTCAGGAGTCGATATGCAAACGGCAGCTAATGCAAATGTAACAGCCTGTGGTGTAACATGGGGGTTCCGACCTCGAGCAGAATTGGAAAAGTTTAATCCGGCGTATATAGTGGACTCTGCAAAAGAGATTGAAAAACTGATATCATCGACTTGCTAAAATGACCTATTGCAAATGTTATTCTCATAACTTAATCATCAACGCTTAATGAACTGTAGCAAAACTATCGTTCATTCTCATCATAACTAACAGACAATGAAAGATTATACCACCATAATCAGTCGATTTTCAATAAGAAACCTTTATCGTTGCACTCCAGTGAACAGGCTTGTGCACTGAAGTGAATAGGGCTATCCACCTGAGTGCACCGATCTGTTTACCAGAGTGCAACAATAAGGATGAAGGAACTATTTGCATACTACATGATAGACTTCATTCTCCCTGACAGAAAAAGCACAATAATCACGATATATAGTAACAGGCACTGTTCTTCCATTAGCTGTCACTTCTATCTCCCGGTCCGGCCACGGATTCCGGATCTTGCAAACAGGTGCTTTGCCTGCCTGAATTTTCAACTCGGTCACTTGAGCCCCATCATACGAAGCCGACACAAGAAAACCTCCTTTAGCCCGAAGACGTGTGAAGGATGCCGGTTTCTTCATCCAGTCGGGAAAAAGGTAAAGCACATCATCTACCGTTTGTAGCATCATGGAATGTACCGCCTCCATAATCGCACTCTTCTCCAGACAATGGTGCCCGTCCGTAATCAAGAAGTTCTTTCCCGCAGTTTCAGCCTGATACCTCATCTTGTCGATAAGTATGTCCGGGTCGAAAGCTACGCGGGCTCCCATCACATAAGCACTCAAGCCCAATTCGTTCATGAGTTTATAGCCCTCCTGTGCCACAAAATAATAGTGGACCGTATTGCGTGCAATCTGAAGAGTTTCAGGAGATGATGCCAGATTCAAGACTTCACATGGATAAGCGGCATGTAACTGTATCATGTGATTCGGCGCATCCCATCCGGCTTCATTCTTGGCATAAACAGGTAGTCCCTGGTTCGGTTGCCGGGTAGGCATAATCACTTTGTAGGCCGGAAGATGATCCACAATATCCTGCCATTTGTCTCGTCTGTCCGCATCCATGTTCAGGATTTGGCTATAACGCAGCAGGAGCCGGAATGTCTGTTCCACAAAAGCCACATCCGACGGCGGATTCAGGTCCCACGAGTTTTCATGTCCCCCGGTGGTAATCGTATATCGGTAGGAATTACCGTATCGTTCTTTTTGAATGTAATCTTCGTAAAAATCCCCACACTTCCTGATAAAAGGATAGGCTCTTTCACGTAGAAAAGTTTCATCACCGGTGTATTCGTAATACCAGCTAAACAACGGTACATTGAAAGGAGCATTGACTGTTTGCTGCCAGTAGGTACAATAAAAGCCACCAATTCCCAACGCACTGACAGGAAATAAAAGCCCCCTGCACGATTTTCCTTTCAGCGAAGGGTGTACCAATTCCAATTCTTCCTTTGCCCGCCTTCTACCCTCCGGAATCATCTCTTCAAGAAAACGGTAGTAGGGCATGGCAAGCTCGGGACGGTTAGATGAAAACATACTGTAAAATCCACCTTGGCTATTATAATTCAGATGAATATCTCCGTGGTAGTTCATTTCGTCATCCATATTCCATACACCATACATTCCTCCGCAAGCAGGAGAGTGTTCGTCATAAGCCGAAGCCTGTAAATAGACAGAGACAAGATATTGCCTGTCAATCAGGTCATCGCCGGTCTCCACATACGAACGTCGCCACATCTCTGTCCACCAAAGATCTTTCTGCTGTTTCAACCGACGGAGATCTTTTACCGACAAAGAGGTTAACCGGACGTAGGCTTCATCAAGACGCGCGTTATCTTCAGTACCTCCGCCCGATACATAAGTGACTACATACACCTTCTCACCTGCATTCAACGTGAAAGTACTTTTTACATTGTTTTCTGCATCCTGCTTCACCGACGAGACTGCCCCGATAATACGGGTAGAGACACCTGCTTGCGAAATCCAACGTACACTGTCTGTCAACGTCCGGCGATATGCTTGGGCAATAGTACCTTTCACCATCGCCTTATCCTCATAATTTGAAGTTGTTCCGCCTGCATAAGTATCTACAGTGATGGTAACAGGGTGTTCGGAAGCAGTGACAAGTTCCGTCACTATCACGTTGGAGCCTCTGCCCATCCAGCTTGTCATCTCCACAGCCGGCAATGTCCCGCTTGTCATTCGCAATTCATTACCCAACATATCCATTTCGTAACGGAACCCTTCGGCAGAAGGAGCATCAACCGATACTTTTATTCCTCCTATCGGAAGGGCCGCCGGTCCCCTGCCCGTCCAATCCTCCCAACCATCCGTCACGAAATCGACTTTCGATATACGAATGGTCTGGCTATTGGCAGTTGTATGGCTGACACATCCCACATCTCCATTGCCCATAAAAGGTCCCATAGGTGCATGCTTGCTCCGTATACTTTCGTAAGAGAAAGGTTCTTCCCATTTGGCAGTCAGCAAGTTTCGCTTTCCGGCGAAAAACGTTTCGTCTTTTTGTTCATCATACATAGACTCCATCCTCTGCATTTGAGCCCCGACCGCCTGCCGTCTCCACTGAAACGGCTTATCCTTTTTCAATTCCAGACATTCTTTCATCCCATCGTGTGCCCATTCCAAAGTCTCATCAGCAACAGCGTGAATGGTAAACGATTCAAGTCTGCCTGCTTTCCAGCAGATGTCCAGTGTGTGCCCACCATAAATACGCATTCCTTTGAGCGAACCATCGGGAAATCCGACGGGCCAGGCAGGCAAGAATTCGATATATCCGGATTTTGTAAACACCAACATCTCCATCAACAGACGAGGAAAACTCAATATCGCATCTAGATTGAAGATAGCACGTCCCGGCTCATGGGAAGTGATTAATCCGTCGTAAAGATAGTTCCGCTTACTAAAACGTTCTATGTTTTGCCGCACCTTATCCGCATCTCCCAAACGGGCGGCCTGAAGCGCCAGATGAATCAAACCGTGAGCAGAACTTGTATCAAATCCGAAGCGTTTGTCCAACGCCACTTTTGCCGCCTTCTGTAATGCAGGATCGGCATCCGACCCAACCAAGTCAATCCCCGGGAAGACAGGATAAAGGTGGGAATTATGGCGGTGATTATAGATATCGGGATAAGCCGGATCCACCCACTCAGCCAAAGCGCCGTCATTGTTAATGCGGTAAGCCGGCAATTTCTGCAGTATAGCATTCCATCTTTCCAGCTCAGCAGAAGAAGCATGGAAACGTCGGCCCATGTCACAAAGGAAAGTAAACACTTCACGGGCTATCGCCACATCCATAGTAGCATCTTTACTTAGCCATGTATTCGTACCTTTCGGAGCGTTTTCCGGAGAAATAGAGGTTGTGATATGATATAATCCGTCAGTACCTTCCACCAAATAGTCTTCGTAAAAATCAGCCATTTCCTTGTATAAAGGATAGACTTTCTCTTTCAGATATGTCACATTGCCGGTCAACATGGCATATTCATACAAAGGACGCAAATTCCATCCTGCCCCACCTGCCCAAAACATCCATGGAAAGGAACTACCGAAGTGTGTCAGGTAGCCATTGGTAGGATCATTGTAATGAGCAACGACAAAGCCGCGGCAACCTAAATAATTGCGGGCGTTCAGTCGCCATCCCGGCAGCAGGCTTTCTATGTGTCGGTTATAACTTTCGGCACATTCGGGCAGGTTGCTCATCGTTGTGGCGGATATAGCCAGATTAAGATTGGAATCCCAGACGAAGCCTCCAATCCATGCAGGTTTCCATCCTCCACTCCATATTCCCTGTAAAGGAGGAGGGAATTTTCCACACGAAGAAATCAACAGATAACGTCCCATGGCATGAAGTTGTTCAAGGAACAAGGGTGTTGGCCCTGTTTCTTTGATCTGTGCCAACATCTGTTCAGTAGGCGTCACTGTCCATTGTTCACCACAACCTAAATCCAACTGCATACGGTGAAATAGTTCGCCGTGTTTTTGCGCATGAGGCCGCAACAACTTGTCATAGTTTGTAGCCAACTTATCCAGCCCGGCTTTGACAGCATCCAACGAAGCATTTCGGGCATCTTCCTGCGGGACAATACTCACTATAATTAATACTTCTTCTGCATTTCTGACTACCAACGATTTACCTTTCGTCTGTATGTTTCCTCCTCTCAAAGTAACTTTCGCCACTCCATCATATCCGCCGGGATCTTTGTCGTATGCGGCATGATAAGTGAGCCAATGCCCGGAAGCTTCCCGATTTACCTCAGAAAAGGCATGATCCAAATCGTGTTCAAAGTGTTCTCCTTCCCGTCCGGGAGTTTCCTCCAGACTAAGTTCCACATTTATTTTCCCTTTGTTGTTTGCTTTCAGGCGAATGACATTCACATTGTCTTTCCTTGAAGAAAAAACCGATTCTGTAAAACTGCCTGCACCTTGCTTCCAGACAACAGTCGCTTCCCCCGTCTCCAAGTTCAATTGCCGCCGGTAATCTGCTACCGGAAGAGGCAACTTGTCCAACTGACGGATGCAAAGATCGAAAGCCGGATGCGGAATTAACGGCCATCGTTGATTAGCTCCCATTGCACGCAATTGTCTTTCTGCCTCATCCGTCAACAGCCAAGCCGCTTCATCCGATTTACCTTTTTCCATTAGTTGACGAACGTATGGCATCAATTGTGCAGTTTGCGGAACAGTCACTTTATGCCTGTCCCATCCGCGGATAAACAATTCTTCATGAACACAAGTGATTCGTTCTTCCTGCGGACGTCCCGCTATCAAACTGCCAATCTTCCCATTGCCGGTCACGAAAGCGTCCTCCCATTGCAATGCAGGGTTCTTCGACCAGATAGTCCAACGACCGATAGAAGAATTAGCGGCAGCCAAGACACCTGTATTTAGCAAAAATCCCAATAATATTCCTAATCCACAGATTAAAACATGCTTCTTCATAGTTACTGATGATATTAATTCCATGTATCATATACCTTAACCCGCACCCTGGAATCTCCTTTAAATTCAATAGCGCCGGGTAAGTTCCCTCTTTTTTTACGCTTTCTCCCCAAATAGTCTTTATCGAAAGCCTTCTTTCCATCCGGCAACTCAATCCGCTGTCGGGGAATAACAGCTTCTCCCAATTGCTGCGAACAGACCAATGCTTTAGTACATTCCTTGCTCAATGATTTCGTAGGGATGAACTCCAGATACCAACCATCAGCCATTTCTTCTACTCTATATTGCACCAGTGTATCTACTACATTCCCTTCCATCTTTGTCGGCAATTTGCTATTCTCGTACATACTCAAATTTTCCCGTAAGAGCAAATTATTGAAGTAACACACATTCCCGCAAGGACAATCATGGTATCCCTTAATTTGAGTGTCATGAGGAAACATATAAGGAGTTTGCCGTTCATCCACATCGCCTGTAGGCCATATTTTCCAAGCAATTGTATTGTGTACAAAAGCAACTCCTTGTGAAAGTTTGACTTGCGCCAGTTCGGGCGACAAAAATAAATTATTATCCACAATGATGGGACCGTGGTTCACTTCCAAGGAGAAATCCTGTACTCTGTTGTCGTGAAGGAGATTACGTGTCACCCTTGTACCTTGTGTCATCCAGTCCAGCCAAATGCCGCCCTCCGTCCGATAAATGTGATTGTGTTCTATCACAGCGTCTATAGCCGCATGCAGTTTGATACCGGCCAATTCGTATCCCCAAAATGAAGAACTTCCGATATCATGAACCACATTGTCGCTAATGGTACTGAAGATTGCTCCCAAACTACCTGCGATACCGGCTTGTCCACAGAAAGAAACACGATTGTGGCGTACCGAATGACTGCCGATATGCTCCCTGTTCCATTGGTTGTCCAATGCCCTTTTGACAGTGCCGACATATCCTTCTACGCTTTCTGCCTTATTATCCCATTCATCTCCGTATTTACCTAAAGTAATGCCCACACATTTTGAATGAGTAACCACATTGTCCTCTATAGTCCATCCTTTACTCCAATGTGTACCGATAGCCCCTATTTGTTCAGCAGTGGGCGGTGCCCATGGCGTAGCAGCTTGACTGACGTGAAAACCTCTTACTGTAATGTAGTTGACAAACGGTTTCTCCGGATAGAATACCGTCCGGCGTACATTAATCTCCACCAGTTCACGGTTCGGATCGCATCCCGGAAAATTGGCCCATATCCATGTACTGTCATTTCCTACTTTACTATACCACAACTGACGATTACCTTTATTCAGAAGCACATCTTCCAACCGTTCCGTTTCCGCAAGGGCACGGTCATTCAAATATACTTCTCCGGTATGCGACCATTGTCCTCTTGCCAACCAATCACCATGTATCGTATCATTGTACGGATTGAAGTCGCCGAACAAACTATTAGGGATCACCGTTTCCCATGTCTCATTGTTCAGCCGTCTCCAATTTTTAATGACTTCGGAACCTTTGATTTCCACTTTTTCTCCTTCAGCCGCTTGATAGGTTATCGGTCGCTCTTTAGATTCTCCTCCCCGCGGTGGAGCAACTCTCTCCCTGTAAACACCTTCGTGTACGATGACAACATCTCCCGGGTATGCCCGTTCGGCCGCAGTCTGAATATGACGCAATGGAGCTGTCGCAGAGCCATCGGCACTATCATTTCCACTAATAGAAACATGCCACTGCCGAGGTGATTGTAAAGACTTCACCTCTTTGGCTTGTGCAAAGACACACATATATAGCATTGCATAAGTAGCAATAACCTTCATTAAACTCATACTTATTCCTTCCCTACCTTTAAACTTTTACGGGTAGAAAAACCTTTACCCGTAGCATTTATATTGATTTTCGAAATCTCACCGGTTCTCACCAAAAATGAAGCGACTCCTGCTTCCAGTGGATACGAAGTAGGACCTACGATTTCTCCTCCTTGTACCGACAATTCTACAGGAATTCCGTTAACAGGACAAAGTACTCCTTGTTTGTCCAGCATTCTGACATATACAATCAGCAAGTCATTCTTTGTAGCCGGTTTGCCACTCTCAAAATAAGTAATATCCAGACGTTCCGGGACTCCGGGAGTCTTCACCGTATATTCTGCCACTTTTTTCCCTTGATGATAACCGACAGCTTTCAATACCCCTCTCTCCTTAGGTACTCCATAAAACGTGAACGGTGGGAAATGAAGATTCTTGCCATTGCCTCCATTCGGTACGGGAATATAGTCACTATCCGGGCCTTTGTCAGCTGTTTGCCGTCTGATAGTTTTGCCATTTAAAACCAGTTCTACCTCATCCACATTACCGTACACCATTACTGTATCAGATAAAATTTCGTCCCTATACGCCGGAATAAATACCTCATAAGGCATCTTTCCCGAAGGTAGCATGCTACCTTCCGCAATCTGTGTTCTGAAAAAAGAAAGACTGAATTTAGGTAATCTAAAGATGTCGGCCACACCACTATAACAAATATTATCGCAACATCCCCGATTGTAATCATACATACTCCATACCGCATCCCCCATTGTCTTTGGATAATAAATACGGTATCGGTTGTGCGACCATTGCGCATTCCATGCGTTCTGAAGTTGAGCCTTTTCTCCGTCTCCCCGTCTGATACGTGTTGTGCTGTAATGCCCGCCAAACTCATAATCATAATATTCGCGTATAAATCCCGGTTTACCACTATTATTGGGACGTTTGAAGCCTTCTTCCCAGTCATTGTAACAGACATCAAATCCTTTATAACCATACGAATCGCCTGATGTGAAACATTGATCTCCCGGCAGTTCCTCATGGGCAATCTTGACTACTCCGTCTTTCCACTCGGCCGGAGGCCATGACTCATTAAGCGTTGTTTCCCACATCACAATGGATGGATGATTACGATCACGACGAATCATGTCACGCACATCCCGGTGCGTGAGCGATATGAACAACGGATTTTTATTGAAAAACTGCCATCCGGGTATCGGTTCTATGGCAAGAAGTCCCAACTCATCGCAAGCATCCAATGCAGCAGTAGCTTGCGGATAATGTCCCAAACGAACAATGTTGAATCCGTTTGAACGAATTTGATACATATCACGATATTGTGCCTGATCGGAAATAGCATTACCTACATACGGATATTCCATGTGTCGGTTACTACCTACCAACCTAAGCGGTTTTCCGTTGATGACAAACCCTTTTTCAATACTCATTTCTATATGACGTATTCCTATACGAGTTTCTTCCTTATCTACCACTTTCCCATTTTCTACGACTTCTGTCGACAACACATACAAATTCGGTTCATCCGGACTCCACAGAGCCGGATGTTTCACCTCCATGCGCTGGTTGTTTTCTATTGTTACGCCAGGGTGCAATGTGAGTGTTTCTGAAATGTTCTGTACTTTTTTATCCTTTCCTTTCTGCTTTTTCCAAGTATAAAGCGTGTGTCTAAGTTCCACCACTTTTTCCTTATCAGAAGTATTCTTTATTTCAGTTTTCGCATCCACTACCGATAACTCCTGCGACACCTTCGGATAGGTAATAAATATACCTGCTCCTGCCGGATGTCCGTCAAGAATGGGATGAGTAATATGTACATCAGCTTTCGCTATCAAGTGTACATTCCGATAAATTCCCCCATAATAACAAAAATCAAGTGTTTCCAACGGTTTTCCGGGAGGAATCAACGAATTGTTACGGTTGTCCAAACGGACTAATAATTCATTTTCTTTACCCGTTTTCAACAATCCGGTTGCGTCTACCACAAATGGGGTGTATCCTCCGGCATGTTGCATGACATGCTTACCGTTAATCCACACGTCGGCCAAGTGCATCGCGCCTTCAAACTCTATCCAAATATGCTTCTTCGCCTCCTCCGGCGTAATGGTAATCTTTTTTTTGTAATAACAGATACCTTGCCACTGATGCAGCACAGTCAATGGTTCTACAAATGGCGTATGCGGAAGAGTAATTTGTTCCCATTGTTTGTTCTCCAACTGCCGCAGTTCCGCTCCCAAAGTATTTTGCGGAACAGCCAATTCGCTATTCCCGTTCATATCCATGTGCTGCACATTGTATTGTGAACTCCAGTCACTTCCCTGATTCTTGATTTCCGCTTTCGACGTTTCATCGGAAATACGACAAAAGTTCCAATCCAGACTGATACAACGCTTCTGCGCAAGCCCCGGAGTCCCGAGGCTAAACGCAAATAGCAATAATAAAAAATAAAGCCTGTTATGAAGCAGTCTTTTTATTATAAAATTGCAACAAGGAATATATAAATTTACATTATTATACACATACATATCTAATTTCAATTTAAAATAAAGTCTAATAAAACGTTGATATCAATATAAAAAATATTTAGGGATTCCCTTTAGCCCAATCGATTCAGATAAAATCTTAGAAGTAAATCTTTTGGGAGCACTTGGACAAACATTTCCAGCATAAACAGTTATCGTTCCAGGCACAGTGCCAATACCTCCAGTCTCATCTACATATGCTAAATCTCTTGCAGAAAGCTTGAACTCTACAACTTTGTTTTCTCCAGGGTTAAGATTTACCTTTTTAAAACGGACTAATTGACAAAGTGGAGCTTCCTGAGCAATTGCTTTATGCGATAAATAGAGCTGTACAACCTCTTCACCGGCAAATTTGCCTGTATTGCTCACTTCAACCTTTACATTTAAGGTATCACCGATTTGTACTTCTGAAGGACATTCCAATTTCTTATATTTAAAAGATGTATAACTCAAGCCATATCCAAATGGATATAACACATCTCCGCCAAAATAACGATATGTTCTGTTCGACATGGAGTAATCTTTTATAGGAGGAAGATCAGCATCAGAATGGTAAAAAGTGACAGGTAATTTTCCTGAAGGATTATAACGGCCGAACAATATATCTGCCAAAGCAGTACCGGTAGACTGTCCACCATACCATGCTTGAATAATGACCGGCAAATTTTCTGCTTCCCAATTGAAAGACATAGCACCACCGGACATACAGATAAATATTAATGGTTTACCCAATAGATTCAATCTTTTCATTACTTCTGTTTGAATAGCCGGTAAAGCGATTGTAGTCCTATCACCTCCCACAAATCCTTCAAGCCCTCCGGCATCTCCTTCTTCACCTTCTAATATTGGAGAGATGCCACCGACATAAATTATTAAATCAACATCTTTATATTTATCGGCTAATCGCTCCAAGTCTACTCCCTCATTCAATTTAACAAAGTCGGATACCGAATCATATATAACCTCAATACCCTTTTCCGAACGTAAAGCCTCCAAAAGGGTTATGTTTCGACTAGGAATACCATTATAATTCCCAAGTTGTGTTATCCGGTTATCAGCATTAGGACCAATGAGCGCAATCTTTTTTATTTTAGACGACAATGGAAGTACTTTCTTTTCATTTTTCAACAGAACCATTGATTGGCGAGCCATCTTAAGTGCTTGTTCCTGATGTTCCCGGGATTCAAGCACCTCATAAGGTATATTTGAATAAGGCACCTTGCATGAAGGGTCAAACATACCTAAGCGGAAACGTATTTTCAACAGTTTCTTTAAAGAAATATCAATCTGTTCTTCAGTGATCAACCCTGCATTAACCGCCGCCGGTAATGAACGGTAAGTATCCCCGCACTCCAGATCTGTTCCATGTAATACCGCATCTGATGAAGCAGATATAGAATCCGTATGTGTTTTATGCCCGTACAAAAAATCCGTAATGGCCCAACAATCTGAAGTAACATATCCCTCAAATTTCCAATCATGAAGTAGAATTTTTCTCAGCAGCAGATTACTCCCACAACAAGGCTGCCCGTTGAAGCTGTTATAGGCACACATTATGCCTGAAACATCTGCTTCTTTTATCAATCTATAAAAAGCGGGTAAATAGGTGTCACGCAAATCATGGTCGCTGGCAGTTGCATTAAATTCATGCCTTAACGGTTCCGGGCCGCTGTGGACAGCAAAATGTTTGGCACACGCGGATACTTTTAAATAAGTAGAATCATTGCCCTGTAATCCTTTAACCATTGATATTCCCATTTCGGATGTAAGATATGGATCCTCACCGTATGTTTCATGACCGCGTCCCCAACGAGGATCACGGAATATATTTACATTAGGAGTCCAAAACGTTAGTCCCGTGTATCGATTAAGGGTATTTCCTTTTTTTACAGAGGCATTATATACTGCTCTTCCTTCGTCGGAAATCATTTCGGCGGATTTGAATAGTTCTTCAGGGTTGAATGAGGCTGCCAGTCCGATAGGTTGCGGGAAGACAGTCACCTTTTCTGTGGAGCGTGCCACACCGTGCAGACATTCATTCCACCAGTTATAGTCAGGAATTCCCAGACGATTAATTCCTCTGGAAGTATGTGTCATTTGAGACACCTTTTCTTCCAAGGTCATACGAGATACCAAATCGTTGACACGTTCGTCAATGGACAAATCTGTGTTTAAATAAGGAGGAATCACCTGAGCTTGTAAGGAAGTCGTTATTATTATCATTCCAAATAATAAAACTTTAGTAAAGTATCGATTGTTCATTTCCAGCATTTAATAAAACAAGTTAAATATAAATTCTGCAATTGCTATTTTTTACCAGTTAGAAATCTTAATATTATCCATAAACGGTTTCAGTCTTTTCCCTTCTTTAATCCACATATAAGTACAACGACTGTCAGTAGGATATATCAAATTTAATTGGAAATCAATCGGTTCTTCTTCAAATTTGAAGAAGAACCAATCAATCAGTTACTTATCCCTGTTTCCGGTAGAGATTACTTTCTATGTATCCGGATTCGGTAAACGATATCGAGTAGTCCTGTTATAATCTTTTTGTATCTTATTGAATCCGATATCATTTTTTTCCATAGACCAAAGTTCTTGTTCCATCCCAAGAAACAGCCTCAATGCGTGTGGAACCTTCGGGATAGCAAACCTTTGTTTCACTCAGGTCAGGAGAATCTGTTCCCACAATGGCAGCATATTTCAATTCATCTCCCTGATAGGTTTCAAAGACTACGGCATTTTTCCACACATCGTGATCGATGACAATCCAACCATTATTTCTTACCTTGACACCTTCATTATAAGTTCCTTCTACTGCTAATTTGTCCTTAAATGACTTCTGACTATTGGCTGATAAATAATAAAGTACGGGAGTAGCCGGTTTAGAATACTTGGAAGCATACTTCACCAACTCATCACAATCTGCTTGGGTAATAGTCATTTGTCCACGTGCATAGTCGTCCAATTCCTTATCAATAGGCTTCAGCATACCTGCCTTGATAAAGAAGTCGGTCAAATCCTCTTTCACAACATCCATAGTATTGCGCATGAAATTGAGCTGGAGTTGCCCGTTAGTCAATTGTGATTCATCCGTATTGCGTACAATCTCAGCCACATCACCGTACCAATCGCGTTTTTCTCCTCCCACAATCTCACGATAATAAAGCAGCAACTGCCATAGCGGACAGAGTTTCACAAAGTGATCGCCTCCGTAAGGATACTTAGAAGGATCCATATTATCCTGTCCCTTTTGACAGAGCCACTGTTCCCCTTTGATGATGCCATAATTGAGATATGAATTAAAACGTCCTCCCAGGACATTGTTATCATTTCCATCGTTACACCTTTCACGTTCCAACGGCATATTCTCTCGATAGAATTTATATCGTGCACATACAGAATATACATTATTAGTCACTTCAGTGGTTGATACCCATTTCAACCCCGGTCTGATTTGATTGACATGTCCGAACTCATGCGCAATGGCCCAAACTCCTTCACGCAAAGATTTGGTGGTGCTGGCCAATTCGTTCATACAGCCTTCATACCATCCGGCTCCCCAACCATCAGCAAACAATCCGTCTTTGGTTACACGAGCAAACATATGGTTTTTAGGTCGATGTCCCCATTTATCTAATCCCATGAGTTCATGTTCCAATTCCACTATATCGTCATAGTTCTGTATCAATTTTCCTAAATTGTCACAATAAGTCTTTATACTGTTCACCCCAAACACCAGATTAACACGATCGCCTTTGATATCTATGCAACCATAAGTAGCTTTATTCAAAATTTCACGCCAGTCGGCCGATACATCCCGATGTTTGTCGTAATATCCGTTCACTTTACCGGAAGCGATATGCAATTTAAGAGCTGGTGCAGTTTTCCAATTCGGAGTATAATACTCAATATAACTCAATCCTCCATGTGCAATCCTCAACTTGTTAATACCCTCACTTAAAGGATATGAAGTCGGATCCGGTGTACGTTGTCCTTGTCTTATTGCATCGAAATCGTACACTTTCAAATTCACTTGTTCTCCATTGGTATTGCCTAAAATTACGATAGCCTCCTCGCCATCCTTAAAATAAATACCTGTGGGGTTCTCAAACGGATTATACCCACTAGTTTTCAGTTCTGCCGCCAAATCGTTAATTTCACGATAAGGTTCATAAGTTTGCACACGGTACTCCAAATCATAGGTCTTGTCATACAAACTTTGCGCTATCATTCTGAAAAAGCTATTCTCCAATCCATCTATCTTACGTTGATCCACATCTGCACGAAGTTCGGAACAGAGTTCGTCGGCAAATACTTCCGTAAGTCCTGCTACAGGAGCAGCATTCCTATAAAATTCCATTTCACCGCAACTCACCACTCCACCGACAGCTTCATTCACCTCAAATCGGAAGGACTTTACCCCCTTCAGCGGTTCAGCGAAGCTTATCTTCGACGAAGAAGAACTACCAGCAAAGTCATACGATGCTATCTTTTCATAATTTTCTTTCTGCGCTGTGGAAACATATAAGTCGAACTTTTTCCAATTACCATTATCGCCTGAACCTCGAGGTTTATATACAAAATAATCCACGTCTTGAGGAGCTTCAAAAGTGTACTCAAGTTTCACAGGCAAAACTGTACCGTACCACCGTGAGTGATACCAAGTGGACGCAGTCCCATCAAATGACTTTTCAATACTCTCATCATCCGAATTATATTCACTTGCCTTTCCACTGGCGATAGGCAAGAATATATCACCGAGTTCAGACGGATCACCGGGCTTGTATTCTTTATCCCGATGTCCCTGGCGAAACATCAATGAGCGTTCGACCTTCTGATCCACAGAACGGAATACGACAGAGATATAGCGCACCGTATCATCTTCATTTCTTTCAATGCTGAAAGTACGTTCCGATTCCGCCATAGCCCGTACCTGTACTTGTTGCTTCATTTCCTTAATCCAATCAGCGTTTTGCGGAATTTCCACTTCATATTCTACGTTACTTACCACCTTGACGGTAACTACCGTATCTGTATAGTTCAAGTTGAGACGCTCATTCTCCAACAAAATATCCGGTTGCTCTCCCAATTGTTTCACGTGCACTTTTTGTTCAAGGCCTTCTCCTTTAACAACAATGTCTGTTTCACGCAAGTCTCTTCCCGTATTCTTTTCTACCGAAATAGACAACAAATCATCTGCTCCCTGAACCGTACACCAATTCCCGGATGAAGGCACACTGGCTTGCCAAGCGATGTTTGTATTCACTACAATAGAAGTATTTGCAGCCTCTTGTGCAAACACCACAGTATCCTTCTTTATTTCCAAAAAAGGTTGTGGTTTGCTTTCCTGATCGGAACAAGATATAGCAAACAGACTCATCGCCCAGCTACATAATATCAAAATAATAATACTATATTTTTTCATGGTTTAAAATCATTTTAGTTATAAAATAAGGTTATTCAAGTACTTTCCTTTATTTGCGATTCAATGTCTCAATCACAAAATGATAAGTCAGCGAGCCTTCATTCCACATGGAGAAATTCGTTCCCCACAAATTGTTGTTCAGATTAAAATGCGCCCCTTTACGTTTATCAGGATAGTTGGTTGAATAATTCAACCCCTGAGCTTCTCCTACGTTGAGTAAGAAAGCTTCCTTACTGCTGATACGTATCGTTTCCCCGGAGGTTATCAAATCGACATAACGGTCTATCCCATGCATTTGCCGGTTACCTTTTTCCACCACATCCATCAGATTCACCCGTTCACCCATCTTCTCGGCTATCACCGATTCAATACCGGGCACCGTGAACGACAACCAATAAGACTCGGGCAAACGTACTGCCGGTTTACCATAAATGGTCAATGCCATTTCCGACCTTTTTCCATTCTTTGTCGTAAAACAGTTCACCTGTATTCGTTCGGGATATACGCGTTTGTCCACTTTCTCATTTTCAGGAAACCTCAGTTCAGTGATAATACGTGTCCCCTTTTTCTCTTTACGTACCGATTGCGCCATTGTCTGTGCATAAAGCGTTACACTCACTGCATGTGATTCTTTCAAACCTCGTTTACCCAAGTCATCCAATGCCCATTCATACCGTGCACGAAGATATCTATTTTGAAAATCATCATAATCATCCCCATCAAACATTTGATAAGACAATCCCGCCAACGTCATTCCACCGGCTATCGGTTGTTCCCAACGCTTCCGTGCCATTGGTTTCATCTTTGAGTTATCCTCCAGTTTAACCTTATCCACTTCTGCGACTACTTCACGTGCCTCTTTTTGCAAGGAAGCCGGAAGGAAAGCGATAGCACTGTCGATATAATTATCAATCTCTTTCCATGAAGCCTCAGCCATACTGAATATTCCTTCGGAACGACCTTTGAGAAACTTATCCATATCATATTTGTCCCATTGACGAAGATGTGTTTTCACATCCACACCTTGCGTATGTTCTGCTATCAGACCTAATTCGGCTGCAAAGTCCAAAGCAACGTCACTATCTTTTTTGATTTTCCCTTCATTCAACCATTGAGAATACAACCGCGAAACAGCACGAAATTTAGCCATACGTATCGGTGCTCCACCATAACCAAATATCCACGTATCACCAATCTCAGAAGTAACAACCGGCAAATCCTTCTTTATCAGCAACAGTTCCCGGGCGACATCATTGAACGATGCACCTACAAGCTGAGCTTGAGGATAACGCTTACGCAAATCGGCATAAATCTTTTTCACACGTTCATAGCTATGCGGTCCGTGGTTGTCGCCCGTAAAATTAATACTGACAACTGTCTTTCCATCCGGCAATACTTCATCTTCTCCATAATCTTTCTGATAAACCAGCAACAAGTCATTGCCAGAAGGACTGCGCCACCGACAGAAAGTAGGCACCGAAGGTAACGGACAAGCTGAATTAATTCCCACATGCAAAAGACGAATGCCTGCGTCATACATCGGATCGATGATACTACGAGTGTGTCCCGGCACATCAGTCATCTTTGCAGCAATAGTCTGCTTGTTGTATTTCTTATCCAAACGTTTGGAAAGCAACAAGCAGGTTTCAAACAGTTCACGCGTCATTGTCTCCGATTCCACAGTATAGGGAACGGAATTCCATACGATATCGCCACGACCAATGGCCTCCTCCAACTGCTTCACAGCCTCAGGAGATGCCGTGCGAAGATATTTCCAAATAAGCCATGAGCCGGTTGTCCATACATACCGATCACCAGAGCCGTCAGCGCGCAAGCGTTCACTAACTTCTATGGCTTTCGGAATAAAATCATGCACATACCTTTCGGTCACAACGGAACTAAGATCAGTAAATCCCACATCAAGGTGAGTTTTGAATGCAACGTAAACTTTCTCGATCTTCTCACCGGATACTTGAGCCATACAACCGGCTATACCTAAGAAGATGAAAAAAGTAAAAAGTGATATTCGTTTCATGTCATTGCATGTGTTTTAAGAAGATTGAATGGTATAAATACATTACTTATTCGTAAATCTAAACCAATTAAAGTCGGCATATCCGTTATTTCCTTGCGGCGTAGTATTAAAGTTGAACAATGCAAAACGATTGGCTGTCCACGGCAATCCCAATCCCATCTGCAATTCATTACCAATACGTTTATAATTCACACCATCCAGACTGTAATAGAACAAAGCCTTAAATTCTTTGTCTGTAGCACGTACGCGTATCCACAGTTTATCTCCATTGAAATGCTCTACGGTTTCGATATCCTTACCGTCATTACACATCACAATTTTGCGTCTACCGGATTCTTGTCGTATCGCAACATAGGCATAAGGAAACTCGAAGATTCCGAATCCGGCAATATTGCCATCTTTAAGTCCGGTCACTTCCATTTCTACCGAACCCTCGCAACTCGGTCCCTGAACACGTTGTGTCAATGTATTACGAGCATCTTTCAATGTAGAAGCTTGGGAAGCATACAGACGCATATATCCCTTACGTTCCTTCAAACTCCATCTGCTATTATCCGGATTATGATTCCATTGCCATTGCAGACCTAATTGAGAAGCATTGAACTCATCGGTAGTAGCCGGACTCTTTATCTTCGATTTTTTCCCGGTAGCAGGTTTAGGATAAGTGATAAGATCTTTTCCTTCATCACCCAGCATAGGCCAACCGTCTATCCATTTCACGGGCACAAGACACGGAACACGTCCTATCGGTCCTCTGTCCTGCATAATCATAAACCACCAGTCTCCATTTTTCAACTGTACCATCCCACCCTGATGAAGTCCGTTTTCGGGATATGAACTCCAATCGTTCATTATGAGTTTGTGTTCATAGGGACCATAGATATTATCCGAACGCAAGCAGATTTGCCATCCTCCCGTTCCCCCGGCAGGACAAGTAATATAATATTTTCCATTGATGCGGTACATATGAGATCCTTCCATACCGAAACCGCCTCCTAACTCATGTGCATTTTTAAAACCACCCTGCCATATCTTCACAGGTTTCCCTTTAACGGATTTCACGTCCGAGTTCAACTCTGTCAAGTATAGTGTACCTTGCCCGTGAACCACGTAAACCTTTCCATCTTCATCAAAGAATAACCCCGGATCATATAAATATTCAGGAAATATAGTACGTTCCCAAGGTCCTTTCACATCATCGGCTATACAAATAGAGAAATGCCCGGTTTCCCGTCCCCAACCATAGGGTGTACAGAAACCAACGTAGAATTTTCCGTTATGATGCCGTATCGTAGTTGCCCACGCCCCATTCAGATAAAGATTGCCACCTTGCATATCATATTTCGGATCCTCATCATAACGATCCAAAGCATATCCTGCCATTTCCCAGTTTACCAAATCTTCCGATACAGCAATAGGGCATCCCGGTACATAGTGCATACTGGTAGACACGAGATAAAACTTATCATCAACCCGGATCAGATCCGGATCGGGCCAGTCTCCCCACATGATAGGGTTCGTAAATGTTCCATTCTGATTATCCGGATTCCAAACAGTTGTTTGAGCGAAGGTGCAGTGCATTCCTGCACTACACACCAATCCTAAAAAAAGTGATTTATATATATTCATATACCTATTGAATTATTATTTAATAAACTCTGCATCCTCATAATAAGGAGCTACTTCTATCCCTTCCAACACGGCCCCGCAAGTTTCGGATTGTCGAAGTCCGAGCACCAATGTATTCGTTCCTCCCATGTTCAACCAACATTCCGGTAAGAAGAACTCCCGTTGCGGACCTTCTTCCCAATAACGTCCGATATTATGCCCATTCAACCACATATATCCTGTACCTGAAGCATTGATAATGGCTCTCCAAGGAATCCAGCATTCTTTTTCCGTTTTGGGCAGATCAAATGTTACTTTATACCAAGTCAATAAGGCATCTTGTTTACCTTTAGGCTGTATATTGTTTCCTTTTCGATGCAATGTACCATCGGTTTTCAATGTCACTACCTTCCAATTGTCACCGCCGGCGGTTTTCCCTCCACAATATCCTTGTGTCACTCCTCCAAGATCAAGCGCTACTTCCCACTTCAGAGGCTTCAGTATTTTCAGTTCACTGAACAAGCGGATTCCCTTTAACAATCCTCCTGCACCGCTACTATTACGCACCACAATAGCCACATTATTCTCTCCTTCATGCAGAAAATCTTTCATATTGGCTACAAACGGTTTGTCCCAAGCATCGTGGCTTGCCACTTCCTTACCGTTTACAAAAAGCGTACCCGCATCATCTACGCAAGCGAATTCTATCATTGTTTGCCCTTCGGTCAACATCTGACGTGTCATATCAATAGAAGTACGATAAATAGCCGTTCCTTCTTTCCCTTGCAACACCCATGCGGCAGGCCATTCCGGCTTCTCCAGTCCGGCTATTTGCAATGTAGCAAGATTGGCGATAGTACTTTGATCAAGCATGATGGTTTCCCAGCCTTCATTGTTAGACAGCAGTGACTTGATATCTTTGACATTATTTTCCACCTTTTTCACTTCCCATTTTTCGATAGGAAGGATAGCAGATTGCTTCTTGCCCAATCCGGCAGATTTCATTCCGCTCAATTCCTCCATCGGGCGATATCCATGAGCGTGTCCACGATTTTCATAGATGCTTACGATTTCATTGCTTCCCTCATGCAGTAGCCCATCTATGACAAATGTATTATCCAGTTCATCGGTAGAAGCCCTTTTAGCTATTTTTCCATTCACTTGTACATAAAGCGGATCAGCCGTAAACATCTCACAAACCAATGTTCCATATTCCTCTACCTCTTTCTTCGATAGTTTTACTACACTACGATACATGGAGTAACGACAATCGTTCACACCAATTTCTGGTAAAGAAACACCTTTACACAATGGTCGCCAGTTCCCCTGAAAGGTTTCATTACAACGTTCTGCCTGTGCAATCCGTATCGGCATAGGCATATTGACGGGACGTTCCGGCAAAGTCTGTTCTTTCGGATACCATTCACATTGTCCATTCGCCTGAGAGAGTACCAGTACCTTGCTGTCCAATGGCTCAACCGAGCAATAAACATTGAATGCCGGCATACCTTTTATATGAAATTGAACGTTATCACGGAATGCTTTTTTCTTATCTTTATTAAATATAAAAATAAACAAAGTTCCCTCTTTTGTCCCGCGTACTCCAACGGTCAAATCCTTGATGTTGTCCGATGTAGTAAACTCTATCGCTTCACTTCTCGCTAATTGAGTACCAAAACGGTTGACGAAATCCCCGACTCCTTTCACGGCAGCGAATTTCTCACCCACACCACCACTTTCTTTTAATGCAGCTCCGTAATCGTAGCTGGTAGTCATACGGCGAGCGCCCCAACCGGCTAGATTTGTTCCTCCGAAAAACATATAATAATTAAGTCCGGTAGAACCTCCGGCCATTGCCATCAATGCCATTCCACGCGCATGACGTCCATCCAAATAGCTGTCCTCACTCAATCCTCCACCTACCGTGGAAAACCAGCCACCCTGCAATTCACACACAAAAGCCGGTGCGTTAGGCTGTTGTCTCTTTAAATCTTCAATGCGGCTTTTCGCCTCCTGTATATTCCACCATACATATTGATTGTCCATATCGAACAACTGACTGATAACGGCATCTTTCGAGCCTCTTACCTCAGGTGTAACACAGGTAAACAGCGGTACCTCAATTCCATTGTTCGTGCAATAAGCTGCCATGTCGCGCAGCACCTCTTCTTTTTTCTCTGACTCCATGCCAAAGTAAATGTATTCGTTCTCGAGTTGCACCATGATAATTCCTTTCTCACCGGATTTCTTACGTGTAAGCTGCTCCTCGGCAAAAACCGGACAAACAGCATCGTACCAATGTTTGGTCCATTTCATGTGTTCGGGATGGTTACTTCGTAACCAAAAGCTAGTGTCATATTTTGCCGGACAAAACTTGGCAACCCATCTAGGATAACCTCCTCCTGCCCATTCTGCACAAATAAAAGGTCCCGGGCGGACAATGGTATACAGTCCGAACTCTTCGTGAGCCATCTTGAGCCACGCCTTCAAGTCGTCAAAGTCACATTGCGAATAGTCCTTTACATTACGCGGCATAGTGCGCTCATGCCAATTCCACGGCACATAAGTCTCCACAGTGTTGAATCCCGCCTCCTTTATTTTACGGAAACGATCCCGCCATAACTCCTGAGGAACGCGAAAATAATGAAAAGCCGCACTCAAGATAAAAATATCCCGACCTTCTATCGTGAAGCAATGCTGATCGTAACGAATACGTTCCGGATGTGAGAATTGTTTAGCGGGAAGTTGTTCGGCATATAAATTAAAAGCAAAACAACATACGAGGATCGATGTTATCAATTTGTTCATGAAGTTCTATTGTTTAGACGAAAGGGAGGGAGACATGCCCCCTCCTTTCCATAAATAATAAGCAATAATTTCAGTTATTCTTATATATCAGCTATTCCTTGTCTTCGGGTCGGTAAATACCTTCCGGATCGTAAATCTCAGTTCTGACAGTATAGAATTCCAACTCAGCTAACGCAAAGTACACAGCATTGCCGGAAGTCTCGTCTGCACGATAACGGATGTATGAATAAGGCTGTCCTTCTGTCCCCAACGTAGGTGTGGTATAAGAAGCACCACCTTTGCCATCATCTTCTATTTCCGCAATCTTGTTCCACTGTTCACCGTCATTACTCCCTAATACGGTAATCTCCACAGGACATTGACCATACTTTCCATTACGATAGTAAGTTTGTATCTTAAACTGCTCTACAGGAGATGGAAGAGTGATATCTATATAGTGCGGAACAGTACCCGCATCATGCCAATCAGTATGAAAAAAGTTAGTGTAATTACCATCCACCAAATACTCTATATACTTTCCTTCATCCGGATCAGGTTTATTACAAAACAAGTTGTCTTTACTTAATAAAATTTTATCAGTGATTTCCTTCACCACCGGCTGGACAGGAAGTGCGGAAGCTCTTACTTCCAACTTCTCACCCACATCTTGGGTTGAGCTGACAGGTGTGGCATGGAATGTGTATTCACCATCTTTTGCCAACATACCCTCAATAAGCATAGTATCGCAAAAGACACTGGCATTCTTATTCACACGTTTGCCTGTGACAGGATGAGTATAGTCTATCTGTACATAGAACAGGTTGGAATCGACGGGAACTTCCCATTCCAGCAGCACTCCTCCTTCAAGAGGCGTTGCTGTCAGATTGCTAATAGCCGACGGTAAGACAGCTGCCTTGTCATCATCGTCGTTACAAGCAGATACCATAAATATGGCGGCTAAACATGCCATGAAAAAATATTTCTTTTTCATCGTAATTGCTATTTTAATGATTAATAACCCGGATTTTGCACAATCAACGTATTCTTATTCAATTCCGAATCTGCAATCGGAAGCAGGTAATGAGTCGGTGAAGTGAACTTCCAAGCACGATCTACTACCACTGGACGGAAGAAATCCTCATCCGACACACCATCTGTATTAAGAGCAGACGGATTGTGGCCTAAGACATGCTCCAATTCTTTCCACCTTGCCATGTCCCAACGGTAGTGTCCTTCGAAACTCAACTCGATGATACGTTCTTGACGAATTATTTCAATTAGCTTATCTTTTGTCAACGTAGCAATTCCTTCCCATGATTCTTCCACAGTCGGTATGCCGGCATGTTCCCTTATCTTGTTCAGTGCTGTCTTGGCAATGTTTAATTCACCTGCTTCTGCTGCAGCTTCTGCAAGATTCAAATACAGTTCACCCAAGCGAATAACAGGCCACGGATAATTCTGGAACCCGTTGCGGGTATCATAAGTAGGCGTGCACCATTTCTTTACTAAATATCCACTCAATGAAAAGTCCGTAGAACGGTTTTGTTTTCCATGATTGTCTGATTTACGGAACATAGTAACAATTCTACCTTCATTATATCCTTCACGCTGCATTTCAAAATATCCGTTATGGAATGAAACCCATGAATAGAAACGAGGTTCACGTTTCAAGTTGAGGTTACACGTGGTACGTCCTTCATACTGTCCTATCTTAAAATAATCATCAGGAGTGTAGTATTTCGGATCTTCGTCAATCGGGAGTCCGTTTTCTGTATAGAATACTTTCACAAAATCCAATGTAGGACCTACTCCATTCCAGCTATTACCTCCATTCACCGGATCACGCGGAGCGGATTGGTTTTGTGGGTCATAAACACCTTCCGTACGGGTATCCGCCCAAATGACTTCCATATTTTTCTTATCCATAATTTGCATCTTCAAAGCATATTGGATTAAATCCTTGGGCCAACATTCTTCAGGAATTTCGCTTTCATTAGCAATCTGAAACTGGGTGTATTTCTGTTCATCCGCCAGCGTCAACGCTTCTTGACAAGCCGTAAGCGCAGTATTCCATTTAGATGGATTATAATCCAACGGCATCAATGGCTCATTTGTCTCCGGATCGTAAAGAGATGAGTTGGCATAAAAACTATTGCCATTGAAAAGAGGAGACGCCGCATACAAATAAAGCCTTGCTTTCAGTGCTTTGGCAGCCAGTTGTGTAGCTCTGCCATAGTAGGATGATGATTGAACGGCAAGCAATCCGTTGTTGCAAGCTTCGTCATACTTGTCGGCAATCCATTTTACGCATACGTCAAACGGACTTCGCTTCAGTTTCTCCGTGCTACTTACACTAACCTCGTGATCCATAATGATAATCGGACCATATGCACGTAGTAACATGAAGTGATAATACGCAATCAAAAAATTAGCTTCTGCCTTATATATGATTTTCAGTTCTTCTTCCATACGTGGTACAGCATCGACATTGTTTATCAGCGTATAACAACGACGTATACCGGCATACATACGACTCCAATACGCGAACTCACCTATATTGGCCGCGGTATGGGTTCCCTCAAGAAATTTCCGGTCATAATCGGTAAGACAATCACCTCCTTGATATAAATAGCACCCCCTGCGTTCTTTGGGCATAAAAGCATAACAAGAATACAAATAGCGTTCAGCTGCATTTTTATCTTTAAATGCAGCTTCCTCAGTCGGACGTTCATCAGGAACGATGTCCAAATAGTCGCAAGAACTTATCCCTGCTACCAGAAAAATAAGCAATAGAGCTTGGTATAGTTTGTTTTTCATAAATCCGGTTTATTTATTGATTGAAAATTGAACACCCACATTAAACACTCGTTGAGTCGGATAAGACAATCCACTACCGCTTCCCATTTCAGGATCCCAATATTTGAATGGAGAGAATGTCAACAAGTTAGATCCTCTCAGATAAACACGGAAAAACTTATGGTTGAATCCGACCTCTAAGTTTTTCAACTTAAGGAATGCACCGTTACGTTGCCAGTATGTAGATGCTTTTGTATTGTTTTCATTGTCACGTTTACTGAGACGCGGATATTCAGCATAGATATTTTGGTTAGTTTCACTCCAATAGTCATCAGCTATGAACTGCAATACATTACGTATACCTTCAGCACCAAAAGGATGGATACCATTCATCATAATAGACACACGAGCTGCACCTTGAAAGAAGAAAGAGAAATCAAACTTCTTGTAACGGAATGAAGGACCGAAACCATATACTATTTCAGGAGTTGTCGGCATACCTGTATATTGACGGTCGTTTGAATCGATAACATTATCATAATTACCGTTTACGTCCGGCAAGTTCTTGTATTTGATATCACCTCTGCTCACCCAGCCTCCAAGGTTTTGTTTCGGATTACGTTGCACCTCGGAATCATCGATAAAGAGACGTTCGGCAATGTACAAAAGCTGTTGGTCAACAGAATGTCCCACACGTGAGATATTGGGATATTTCTGGAAATCCGGCTCGTCATATTCAAGCACTTTGTTATGGGCATACGTAAATGTTCCCTTGAATGACATATCGAAATCGTTATTGAACCTCTTCACATAGTCGATAGAGAAATCAAGTCCCTTATTTTCCACTTTACCAAGATTACCATACATTTTTGTCGCAAGGTTCATCCATTTATCCTTTCCATTCGTACCCCAGTAGTCCGGAATCTGTTGACGCTCCATAAAGATATCATTACGTATTTCCTTGAAGATATCGAACGTTATGTTCAGTTCATTCTTGATACCCAAGTCGATACCAAAGTTCCATTTGCTACCTACTTCCCATGTAATATCATTGTTGGCATAACGGATATATTTCGGACCATTTTTTGAAATGTTTTGATCTCGGCCTGTTGTATATCCCAAATCACCGTTTTCCAACTCTATGTTTGAAAGATAAATGTAACGTTCACCTCCAATTTGGTCATTACCTACAAGTCCCCAAGATGCACGCAGTTTCAAATTACTCACCACATCAGAGAACTTTTCAAAGAACTTTTCACGACTGATATTGTATCCTACTGCCACGGAAGGGAAGAAACCAAAACGGTTTCCTTTAGCAAAGTTCTCGCTACCATTGTATCCGAAGTTCAATTCAGCCATATAGCGGTAATCATAAGCATAAGTGACGCGACCGGCAAATCCTTGCTTGCGTTGCGGAAGCGACTCAATGAGATCCTCAGGAGCGTTACCGTTGTATTGGTCTTGATTGTAGAGGAACATTCCGGATACATTGTGCACCGTATTGAACGTACGATTATAATTAATCATTGCCTGAATATAGAGTCGACGGTCACCACTCGATTTATTCGAGGTCTGCAATACAGTACTTTGTTCAGAACCAATTCGATTCAACGTGTAGTCCGACAAATTGTCAGTATTATAGTTTATTACCTGAAACTGATTGTAACCGGCCGAACGATTGGTGTTAGTACTACTCCAGTTTTTGAACGAGAACAAAGCTTCTGCAGAAAGGCCTTCGGTAATGAAATCAAGTTTTTGCTCAAATTTCAGGTTGGCCATAACTGTACTTTCAAATTGTGACTGATATCCTCTTGCCATTTCAGCGTATGGATTACGGAAGCCACTATTATATTTACCACCGGATTTTCCACCCCAACGAATGTAATCCACATTTGGGTCATCCGGGAAACGTACCGGAAAATCAACCGGATTGGATTCCATAACCATACCAAACAGATCACTCGTATTAGAGGTAGGACCAGAATAGTCCCTCAGTTGCACATTCAAGTTCAACGACAGTTTACTTGATTTAGATAAATTCAGATTGAAGTTATTTTGGAACACATATCGCATGATGTTGAGGTTATTTTTATAACTAAAATCATCGGTATTACGCAACACACCACTATCATGGTTGACAGACACACTGCTAAAATAATCTAATTTTTTGGAACCACCGCGAATAGTAACATTGATATTTTGATTCATAGCCCCGCTACGGAACAATTCATCATACCAATTCACGTTAGGATAAATAAGCGGATCCAATCCTGCCCTTGTACCGGCAATCTTATTGTCGGAATAAAGCACCTCACCTGTACCACGTGTCAACACGGCTTCATTGTACATCTCCATATAACGCACACCATCAACAAACTTCGGCGTTTTGGTATGGGTGGAATACGCGTTTTCTAAACGAATATTAACGATAGCTTTGTCACTTTCACGTCCCGATTTGGTTTTGACAATCATCACACCGTTTGCACCACGTGAACCATAAAGCGCTGTAGCCGTTGCATCTTTCAACACGGAGAAACTCTCAATAACTTCCGGATCGATAGCATTCAAGTCACCGCTCGAAGCTTGCACACCATCAATGATAATCAATGGACTCCTTGTGCCATTGAAAGTAGAAATACCGCGAATCCAAAAGTCGGCCCCATCAGCCCCCGGTTCACCGGAACGCTGTACGGCAACCACACCAGCCAAACGTCCGGCAAAACCTGTAGACAACTGGGAACTGGGAACTTTCAGTTCGTCAGGCTTCACCATCTGTACCGAACCAACTACTGATTCTTTCTTTTGCGTACCATAGCCTACTACGACCACTTCATTCAACGTTTGTGAAGATTCCTTCATGACTACCTTAACAAACGTGCCTACCGTAGCTTCCACATTGACCGGATCATATCCTATATAAGAGATACTCAATGTCACTTTCTTAGCAGGTACTGTCAACACGAAGTTGCCATCAATATCAGTGATGACACCGGTCTCAGTATGTCCCTTCAAAACTACGGACGCACCGATAACAGGTTCTCCATTTCCATCCCGGACAGAACCCTTAATCTGGTATTTCTCATTGCTTACATTACTTACTTCTTCTCTCCGCTTCAACACGATATCTGTGCCATTTATCACATAATCCACCTGAGAATTCGCAAATATTCCATTAAGAACTTCGGACAAATTCATTCCTTTAGCAGAAAAAGAAATCTTCCGCTTAACGTTAAAATCTTTCGTATTATAAAAGAAATTGTACCCCGTTTTTTTTTCGATTTCCTTGAGTGCTTTTTCAATAGTCACATCCTGAAAACGGAATTCCATAGCCGCATTTTGAGAATGAACGGTCTCAGCATACGAAATCCCAATGGACATGAACATAAACATAATAAAGAACCTCATAAACAAAGGGATTTTACCAATTGCCCATAAAAAAGTATTTTTTCGGACATTTTTTTGGTTGTAATTACATAAATACATAACTTTAAAATGTGATTTAAGATTGGTAAAAAATGATTGTTGCTTGTTGGCAGACAAGCGATCTCGTTTTTTCAATATAGAAAAGCATGGCAGTGCTTTTCTATATTTTTTTGTTTCTTTTTTCAAGTTGGTGCTTTCATAGTACGTCAATAATTAAGATGATTAATATAATTCTATTGTTGCTTTAGCTCCGTCGTTTCCCGGACTATTATTCTTTACAATACGATAATTAAACCGACAAGAAATAGAAAGATTCTTTATAATCTGTTCCACCCCCTGATTTTTAATTGTGCCGGTGAAACGACTATTTTGCAATTCGTCATTGATAATACGGAATGTCACGTGGTATTTTTTAGATAAGATATCAAGCGCTTCTTGAAGCGGACAATCTTCAAGAACAATTTTTCCGTCTTTCCATCCTATTTCTCTTTCTATATCAACTTCCTCCACTTTAGATTTCCCCGTTTCAGCATCATAAGAAATCTTTTGTCCCGGCTGTATCAACACAGCTCTTTCTTTTTTATCAGCCGTTCGGCTAATAAACTTAACCGCCCCGCTAACCAGTGTCGTACTTGCTCCTTGCCTGTTAGTCTTGACATTAAATTCTGTTCCCAACACTTCAACTTCAGCCTCTGAAACAGTATGAACAATGAAACGTTTACCATTTTGCTTACGCACCACGAAGTAGGCTTCTCCATCTAAATACACCCTGCGTTCCTTAGCAAAGTGAGTGGGATACTTTAGTTTCGCTTGAGAATTTAAATAAACCGTACTGCTGTCCGGCAAAAGCACAGTACAAACTTCACTGTCATTTCCGCGAGCTTCCATCCACACAATGGCATCATTTCCATCACTGTTATCTGAAAACCAATAAATAGTAGTCAGAATAAGAACGGGGAGAGCTAATATGGCAGCAACCTTTCCTATATATCGCCAAATGCGTTTGTGTTTCCGCCGTTCCACTTGTCTCCAGAAATTCTGTAACGCCTGCTGGGGGGATGCCTCTTTCGAGCCATGCAACAGACGTGTAGCTACAAAGATCCGCGCCACTTGCTTAGCCATACGGCTATTGGCCTCGGAACTATGTATCCATTCCTCTACCTTTTTTTTCTCTTCTTCGCTGACCTCTTGTTCAAAATAGCGAAGTAGCAAAGATTCATCTATCATTTTCTGTTCTTGCATAATTGACATCGTAAACGTTTTATTACCCGCCTACATATACAATACACAGAAACCGGAGGATGTACTAAACAAAAAATGATTTTTTTATTGCTGTTCGATAAAAAACTTAGCAGATGAAAAAAAGAAGGGAGGGAGATTATAACATAAAACCGTAAATAACCAATATGGGAAGATAATCTTTCAATCTCTCCCGCAGAATTTTGAGAGACTGCTGAATGCGGTAATCAACAGTCTTAATGGACACTTGCAATGCTTCGGCTATCTCTTGACGGGTTTTGTTTTGAAAGCGATGCATAGCGAAAGCCTGATGGTAGGAAGGCGGTAATTCGTCAATAGCCTCTTGGATAAGTGATTGCAGTTCATTGACAACGGATAAATCTATAAACTCATAAAAAGCATCCTGCTCTTGCTCAAACCACGATGATTCTTCAAGCATTTCCTTTTCTTGTCTCCGAAGTATATTAAAGCACCTACGTTTGACAGAAGTAATCAGATATTGTCGTAAAGAAGAGGAAGTAGTATCCGGCACAAAAGTCGTCCTGTTTTCCCATAGCCACATCATCAATTCCTGTAACACTTCTTTGGCGTCTTCTGCTGACACATAATAACGGCCATACCCATATAATAAGGTATAGTACTTCATAAAAAAGTCATCGAAGGCTTTCTTATCTCCTCTACTGATAGAATGCCATAGCACTATATCCTCATCTACCGTCAGGTTTATATCAGGTTTTATCGACATTGCTTGGTCATTTTGAAACGATCCAGATTACAATTATTTATAATTTGCAAATATACACTTCTTTTTTAAGCAAACATCAAATATCGTTAATTTAATCAATAAAAATATATACTAAAAAGATGCAAATCTATTACATTCATATCTGCATCATTTACTTTTCATTATAAATCTCCCATAAAGGACATCTCATTCCATAACAAAAAAGAAAAAAGCAGACTCTTCTCATTAAAACAATCTCTTCGTTTTTAATAAACTATTGAAGAGTTTATTATAAACGGTATCCAAGTTTATTATAAACTATAAATTCCGAAATCAAGGATAGAAATATGATTTTTTGCAACAAAAAAGGCTACAAACCCTATAAAGATTCGCAGCCTTTAGTTTATACGCCCCCCCTCACAGCTTAACTACTGCAAGAAACTACTATTATATTGTTATAATATTGCACTATTTTATTTTTCATTATTTTTAAATTTTTCCTTTATCCATTGATAGTTGGATCTACAAATATACAAAATCAAAAAGGCTTTGTCAAGAGTTTCCTGCCCATAAGACGTTTTTTTTGCAATCCATTGCGACAAATTTTATTCTTGTCGCAATGAGATTCTCTCATAACGGAGAGAATACTTTGAAAATATCATAACCGGATTATAACTTTATAATCCTATCTATTATTAACCGCCTGCGTTAACTGTTTCAAGGCCTGTTCTAATGTAGCACGCGGACAAGCAATATTCAATCGCATAAAACCTTCGCCTTCTTTGCCAAAGGTAGTGCCCTCATTCAGAGCCAGATGAGCATCTTCCACAAACAGACGATTCAGTTCTTCCCGGTTCAATCCTAATTCGCGGCAATCAAGAAAGATTAGATAAGAAGCTTGCGGACGGATCATCTTGATAGTGGGAACCTGTTCTTTCAGATAGTGTTCGGTGTAATCAATGTTTCCCTGTATATAGGCAATGACCTGGTCCAGCCATTCTGTTCCGTGACTGTAAGCGGCAGCCACACTAAGATAAGCAAACAAATGCCCTTCACTGAACTCGCTTGCTTCCATATAGGTCTGAAAACGGTGACGAAGTTCGTCATTCTCAATAATTGCATAAGAACTTGCCAGCCCCGGCATATTGAATGCTTTACTCGGAGACATAAAGACAAGTGAATTCATCCGTGCTTTTTCTGAAATCAAAGCAAAGGTGGAATGCTTGTAAGGAGGTAAGGTCAAATCGGCATGAATCTCGTCAGAAATAACCAATGTGCCGCTTTCATAACAGATATCAGCGATTTGAGAAAGTTCCTCTTTCGTCCATACACGTCCGCCCGGGTTATGAGGATTGCTCAAAACCAACAGTTTACATCCTTGCACATCTTTGCGGAAACGGTTGAAGTCTATATGATACTGGCCGTCTTTCAATATCAGCGGACTGAACACGACTTCGCGCTCATTCTTCTGTGTTACCAGAAAGAAAGGATGATAAACAGGAGGCATGACCATTACTTTATCTCCTTTCTCCGTGAAACAATGGATGGCAAAAGCCAATCCACGCACAATGCCGGGAGTAAATGTCAGCATATCTTCGCTAATCGTCCACCCGTGGCGTTCTTTCAGCCAGTTAATGATAGACTCCGCCCATTCCTTGCAGGCAAAAGTATATCCGAGCACTTCGTGTTCCAAGCGTTTCTTCAAAGCATCTATCACAAAAGGAGCCGTACGGAAGTCCATATCGGCCACCCACATCGGAATCAGGTCATTGCGTCCCCAACGACCTTCCACAGCATCCCATTTTACGGAATCCGTACCTTTACGGTTTATTATTTCATCAAAATTATAGTTCATACTGCATGATGTTTTTTATATTATGTAAGACAGAAGTAGCATATTTATAATTAATACTGATTATTAATCACTTACATAGAATTAAATCAGAACTTAACCCATTTTGCTAACCAGGAACAAAAATAGATATTTCCATTGAATTGTATAGTTCGAAAAAGGGAAAAATTATTATTCATTACACTTTCTATTCCACCCAAGTTAACAAACTGATAACGGAAAATATAGAAGAAATAACCAATGTAAAAATCTCCTTTATTGACTATTACGAACAATAAAGGAGATTTACCTAGAAATTAAAGTTCTTTCTTACTGAAAAGTAGGCATTTTGAATCTGTATAATAATCCACCTACCATGGAAGTTACACGGTCAGGTCTTCCCTGTTCGGAGCCATCGTATGTATCGGTACGGATACCGACTT
>OKSF01000362.1_pt1 | contig 43844 bp, 38 predicted proteins | sample 1606061 | NCBI WGS metagenome assembly OKSF01 (sample SAMEA3541567, study PRJEB24748) | human gut metagenome | biome: human gut; feature: human-associated habitat; material: faeces | place: China | collected 2012
GAGCATCTGCCTTACAAGCAGGAGGTCACAGGTTCGAGCCCTGTATCCTCCATTGTTCGGGACTACCGCCGCCGCGGTAGTCTTTTTTTATGCAAAAAGAACGAACAAGCAAAATTATTATTTTATCGGTTCAAGTCCTGAGAGGATTCACTATGATTAGTGAAGATGCCTTGTAACCGAATAGCCAATGTCTATATAGGGGGACTAATATGGAAAGACGTTTGTTTACTTCAGAATCAGTTTCTGAAGGACATCCGGATAAAGTTGCTGATCAGATTTCTGATGCAATTTTAGATGCGATGTTAAAGAAGGATCCTAATTCACACGTAGCTTGTGAAACGATCGTAACTACTGGGATGGTTTTTGTCTTTGGTGAAATTTCTACCAACGCTTATGTTGATATTCAAGATGTAGTGCGGAAGAATATTTTGAAGATCGGCTATGATCGTCCAGAATTAGGTTTTGATGGCAATAACTGTGCTGTGATGGTTGACATCGATGAGCAATCACCTGATATTGCTGGTGGGGTTGATCACTCACTTGAAACTAGAGAAAACAAGTCTGATAACGATGAATTGGATCAAATTGGTGCTGGTGACCAAGGTTTGATGTTTGGCTTTGCGATTAAAGAGACACCTGAACTCATGCCATTACCAATTTCGCTTGCTCATCGTTTAATGAGACGTGTTGCTGCTTTGAGAAAAGACCATACTTTAGATTGGCTTCGTCCGGATGCTAAGGCTCAAGTCACTGTTGAATATGATGGAAACAATAAGCCATTAAGAGTGGATACTGTTGTTATCTCTACTCAAACTGATGCAGAAGTTTCTAATGAAGAAATCCATCGGGCAATGATTGATTTAGTCATTAAGGAAGTTATTCCGGCCAAGTACCTAGATGAAAAGACTAAGTTTTTGATTAATCCGTCAGGGCGTTTTGTTATTGGAGGTCCAAAGGGCGATTCTGGTTTAACTGGTCGTAAGATTATCGTTGATACCTATGGTGGTTACGCTCGCCACGGCGGTGGTGCATTTTCAGGTAAGGATCCAACAAAGGTTGACCGTTCAGCTAGTTATGCAGCTCGTTATGTCGCTAAAAATATTGTGGCTGCCGGCCTTGCTTATCGCTGTGAAGTTCAATTGGCTTATGCAATTGGTGTAGCTCACCCAGTTTCAATTATGATTGATACTGCGGGTACTGGTAAGGTTGACGATGATTTGTTAACTGAAGCAGTACGCAATGTTTTTGATCTTCGTCCAGCCGGTATCATTAAGATGCTTGACCTTCGTCGTCCAATCTATGAACAAACGGCCGCATACGGTCACTTTGGTAGAACAGACGTTGATTTGCCATGGGAAAAGACTGATAAAACACAAGATTTGCTTGATTATATTAAAAATAAGCAATAAATAAAAAGAGGAAGTAAAAAAGAATGAAAAAAACAAACGTGCCTATAGTCACGCTTGCGATTTTTATGACAACTTTTATGACTGCCATTGAAGGGACAATTGTTTCTACTGCAATGCCAACCATAGTTTCTGACCTAGATGGGCTCGAGATTATGAATTGGGTTATATCAATTTTCTTGCTAATGACGGCCGTTTCAACTCCTTTATATGGAAAACTGGCGGATAGCATTGGGCGGAAGCCAGTTTTTTTGTTTGGAATTGCGTTGTTTGTCATAGGCTCATCGCTGTGTGGACTTGCACAAAATATGGTGGAGCTTATCTTATTCAGAGTAATTCAGGGATTAGGTTCTGGCGCGGTTCAGCCAGTTGCCATCACCATTATTGCGGATTTATATGCTCTGCAAAAAAGAGCGAAAATGTTAGGTCTTAACTCTGGTTTTTGGGGAGTAGCATCAGTTATTGCACCGCTATTAGGTGGCTTTATAGTTCAGCATCTATCCTGGCACTGGGTTTTCTACATCAATGTGCCAATTGGAATAATTGCCTTTTTGCTCGTAATTTTTTGTTTGCAAGAGCCTAAACATAGCTCTAAGTCTAAGTTAGATTTGCAGGGAACCATTTGGTTAGTAATTTTATTGCTAGCTTTGATGTTTTTCTTACAAGATTTAGGTTCAAACACTAATATCGCCATAATGGCCGCTCTAGCCGTTTTAGTGGTAATTAGTATAATTATGTTCTTTAGAGCAGAAAAGCGCGCAGTTGATCCAATAATGCCACTCACTATGTTAAAAGATAAGGAGTTCCTTGCAATTAACCTGATTACGTTATTGATTTCTGGCGTAGTAATCGGCTTTGAATTTTACATTCCTACCTGGATGCAAGGTATTAATGGTACTAATCCATCTCTAGCCGGTTTTGCTGTAACGCCTAGTTCATTAATGTGGATTGTGGGTTCATTCTTGATTGGTGGAATGTTCGGCCGCTGGGGGATTAAAAAGACATATGATTATATGTTATTGGTTTTAGTTGTGGCCGATTTGGTTTTGATTTTAGTGCCGATTTACACATCATTCTGGGTCTTCTGTGTTATTGCTGCCTTTAATGGGACCGCCTTTGGTGCGATTACGACAGCTTCACAGGTGAGATCGCAGGTTTTGGTACCTAAGGATGACATAGGTGTTGCCACTTCGTTTAATACGCTGATGAAGTATCTGGGACAGACAATGATGGTTTCTATCTACGGGATTGCTTTTAATACGATGTTGGCGCATGGGTTAAGCAAGAGACCGGGGTTGAATCAAGAAATGATGAATAAAATTGTTTCTGCAGAAAATGCCAAAAGTCTGGCTGCCAATGTAGTGCCACAATTACGGCAAGTTTTGTTAGGCGGGTTAAAAGCTGTTTACGTTGTTTCTATGATTGTTATTGTAGTCTCGATTGTATTGAATCAATTGTATCGAGATCGAAAATTGAAGAAAAATTAAGTTGAAGGAGCCACATGCAAAGTAGAGCATGTGGCTTTTTTCTACCAAAAAATTTATTATTTGATAAATTTTAAAAGAAAATATGAATTTTTAATTTATAAAAAAGCAAAAAATAATATTTTATGATTAATATTGAATTATTATTTCAAATGTAATATCATAAGACATGTAAGGGCTTACACACAAAAAGATGCAAGCTAATAAATCAACTATTTTCTATAAGGAGGGTAAGACGATGGCTGATAAGTATTCAGAATTAGGTCGCGAGATTTATGCAAATATTGGTGGACCTAATAATGTTAAGTCAATGTATCATTGCATGACACGTCTGAGAATTAAAATTCGTGATAACTCTAAGGTAGATATTCAGGGTCTGAAAGATATTGACGGAGTTTTGGGCGTAGTAAATGCGGACACGTTGGAAATTGTCCTTGGTTCTGGAGTTAATGCTAAAGTTGCACAAGATATGGTTAGCCAAGTGGGAGTTAAAGAAAACGAAGAATTCCCAACTAACACTTACCAGAGCGAAAAGTCTGAAGTTCAAGCAAAAGCTGCAGAAGTACATGCTCAACATAAAGCACAGTTGAAACAAACATGGTGGCGTAAGGCTTTAGGCCATATTTCCGCTATCTTCATTCCACTTATTCCTGCATTTATTGGTGCTGGTTTAATTTCAGGTGTTGCTGGTATCCTTCGAAATATGTTGACGGCTAAGATGTTGCCTGGTAGCTGGAACTTAGGCGTTACTATTCTCAGTATGATTGCTAGTGCATTGTTTGCATATTTGAACATTTATGTAGGTATTAATACTGCTAAAGAATTTGGAGCTACTCCTGCTCTAGGTGGTATCATCGGCGGTGTCGTTTTGCTTCCTGGGATTGCTGCACCGATTACTATTCCAAATGTATTAGATGGTAAGCCGCTAGCAGCAGGCCAAGGTGGTATTATTGGTGTTTTACTTGCTGTATGGCTTTTGTCTTATGTAGAAAAATGGTTCCATAAACATATTCCAGATTCCGTGGATATTATATTTACGCCGTTCTTTACTGTCCTGATTATGGGACTATTCACAGTATTTGCAATTATGCCGATTGCTGGTTGGATTTCTAATTCATTAGTAGGTGGTATTAATTGGGTGCTCGATGTTGGTGGCCCTGTTGCTGGATTCATCCTTGGGTTGTTCTTCTTACCAATGGTTATGCTCGGATTACACCAAATCCTTACACCGATCCATTTATCAATGATTCAAAAAATGGGTTATACACCATTACTTCCTATTCTGGCAATGGCTGGTGCTGGTCAAGTTGGTGCTGCAATTGCCCTTTGGGCTAAATGTCGTAAAAACAAGGATTTAGTAAGATTGATTAAAGGTGCGTTACCTGTAGGTATTTTGGGAGTTGGTGAACCATTAATTTATGGTGTTACTCTTCCTTTAGGTAGACCATTTATTACTGCCTGTGTTGGTGGTGGTATTGGTGGTGCCGTTGTTGCCGCATTTGGTCACGTTGGTTCAATTGCTATCGGTCCTTCAGGTGTTGCTTTAATTCCATTAATTGCTAACAACATGTGGTGGGCATACTGTATTGGGCTTTTATCCGCATATGCTGGTGGATTTGTTGCAACTTATTTCTGGGGTGTTCCTAAAGATGCTATTAAAGGCAAAGTTGAAAATCCTACTCCTGAAGTTTCCGAAAGAAGAGCTGCTGAAAAGCATGCTGATAATTTGAATATGCCTAGTGAAAAGGTTGAAATTTCTTTTGAAGCTCCTGTTTCAGGTGACTTAGAAAAAATTGAAGAAGTAAAGGATGACGTTTTTTCACAAAAGATGCTAGGTGATGGTTTTGCTATTGATCCTTCAAATGGTACAGTGGTTGCGCCAGTAGACGGTAAAATTGATACAGTAATGAATACTAAACATGCAATTACATTGAAAACTAGTAAAGGGAACTTAGATGTTTTAATGCATTTAGGATTAGATACAGTTGAATTAAAGGGTGCTCCATTTGAAATTGACGTTAAACCAGGTGATCTAGTTAATGCTGGTGAAAAAATAGGTACAATGGATATCGCTGCAATTAAAAAGGCAGGAAAAGACCCAGTGGTTTTAACTATTATTGCTAATATGGATCATATTGATCAGGTATCAAAAGTAGAAGATTCACCAGTTAAGGCAGGTCAAGTTGTCTTTAAGGCAATGACAAAATAATTTTTAGAAAGAAAATGATATAAATGTCACTTGAAAATTTGACTACTGAGCAACGAAATAAAAATACTATGCATATTGATTCTATGTCTACATTAGATATGGTAAAGACAATCAATAAAGAAGATAAAAAAGTTGCTGAAGCAGTAGGAACTCAAGATGAAAAAATTGCTCAAGCGATTGATATTGGCTCAGCACGTTACCAACAAGGTGGCAGATTGATCTATATTGGCGCAGGAACTAGTGGAAGATTAGGTGTTTTAGATGCGGCGGAGCTTGTCCCAACCTATGGGATCAAACCAGAACGTGCAATAGGTTTGATTGCTGGTGGTAAAGGCGCAATGTATGTAGCTGTTGAAGGAGCAGAAGATGATCCTAAATTAGCAGCTGAAGATCTTAAGAAGCTTGACTTATCAGAAAAAGATGTAGTGATAGGTTTAGCAGCTAGTGGTAGGACTCCTTATGTAATTGGTGGGCTTGATTATGCTCAAAAAGTTGGTGCAGCTACAATTGCAGTTGCTTGTGTTAAGCATAGTTTGATTGGTCAACATGCAAATGTTGCGATTGAAGCTGTTACTGGTGCAGAAGTAATTACAGGTTCTACTAGAATGAAGGCTGGCACTGCACAAAAAATGATTTTAAATATGATTTCAACAGGGATTATGATTCGCCAAGGTAAGGTATATCAAAATGTAATGATTGATGTTTTGCCAACGAATGAAAAGTTAGTTGAACGTGCTGAAAGAATCATTCAAACTACTACAAATGTTTCCTTAGAAAAAGCAGCAAAAATTTTAAGGGATGCTGATAAAGATGTTGGTTTAGCAATTGTAATGGCCAAAACGGGTTTGAAAAAAAATGATGCACAATTGTTGCTGAAAGAACATCAGAATAATGTAAGTAGTGTCTTGAAAGAAGAATAGATATAAATTAAGGATAAGGAAGAGTGGCAGTAAGTAATTTAATTTCGCTGATTGAAGAAAGAAGACACATTATGAATAGCAAGAAGTTAATTACTGGAAGTTGTACTGTAGCATTATCAGTGATGATGTTGGCAAGTACTGTTACATATGCTCCTATTAGTAACTCACAGGTGTATGCGAGTGTGGTAAAACAAAAGCAAGAACCAACAGGTCAATATCAAATTAATGATAGTTTTCCTATTGATGAAAAGAATGATAATCCCAAATTTGATACTTGGTCATTACTAGATAATATTAATCGAAAGTTTTATGGCTTCAAAGGTCAAGGATCAGTTTGGGTACACAGTAATAATGCCAAAAATTTTGAATTATATATTAATGGGAAAAATGTTAGTTTAAAAAACATTAGTAGTAATAAATGGGTAAAAATTGATATCAGTAAATTTACAAAAAATGGAAATAATGCTTTACAGATTTCACCAAAGAAAGGTGTTAGAGCAAGCGATAAATTTGATATTAAATTACCTTATCCTACATTAATTGATAAAACTAAAGAATATCGGAATAATGATACATTTAAAACTATGGATGCACTAATTAATTCTGAGATTAAGAATGGATTTCCGTCTGCAGAGTTGGTTGTTGTACATAATGGACAAATCATTAAGAGAAGTGCGTATGGTAGAGTAAATGCATACTTTCAAAATGGTAAACGCCGTGTTAATGCTCCAAAAGTTACCAATACAACCATGTATGATTTAGCTTCTAATACTAAAATGTGGGCAACAAATATGGCTATCCAGAAGTTGGTTTCTGAAAAGAAATTAAATATTGATGCAAAAGTAAGTAGTATTTTTCCTGACTTTAAAGATAATGCTAATGATAAAATTAAAGGCAAGACTGATTTAACTGTGCGTGATATTTTGATGCATCAAGCAGGTTTTCCAGCCGATCCACAATATCACAACAATAACTATAATCCGGACAAGCCTAATGAACGAAAGAAGAATGCCAACCCTGTATATACTCAAAATAGAGACGAAGTATTGAAGAAGATAATTGCTACTCCATTGCAATATGCGCCTGGAACAAAAACAATTTATTCAGATGTAGATTATATGCTTCTGGGGTTAATAATTGAAAAAGTAACAGGTCAACGAGAAGATAATTATGTTGAAAATAATATTTATAAGCCATTAGGCTTGCGTCATTTGATGTATAACCCATTAGATAAAGGCGTATCTAAAAATAAAATTGCAGCCACAGAATTAAATGGTAATACTCGGGATGGACAGATTGATTTTAATAATATACGTCACTATACATTGCAAGGACAAGTTCATGATGAAAAAGCATACTATACAATGCATGGAGTAAGCGGTCATGCAGGATTGTTTGGCGATGCTTCAGATTTAGCGGTTTTAGCACAAATGGTCATTAATCGTGGCGGTTATGGTAATCACAGAATATTTGATGAAGATACTCTTGATGAATTTATAAAACCTAAATCTACAAACTATAGTTATGGATTAGGTTGGAGAAGAGAAGCAAGTACTACTTACAGCGGTAATTATGGATGGGCCTTTTCAGGATTGTCCGATGCTTCAACTATTGGTCATACGGGTTGGACAGGTACTTTGACCGTAGTTGATCCACACGATAATACTGCAGTTATCTTGTTAACAAATGAAAGAAACACTCCTATTCTTAAACCTGAAACTACTGCTACTGCAAATGACTTTGCTGGTGGTCACTATTTGCTATCTAAATATGGTGATATTGCCAGTCTTGCGTTCGCTGCAATTAATAAGGACAATTCATCTGCTAATAATGCCAAGTTAATTAGTCTTACAATGCAGAGATTTAACGAAATTCAAAAGAATAAAGATGATCAAACAAATGCAGATAAAGCAGACTTATGTGGAATTTATGATGCTTTAAAAATGCGTAGTAAAAAGCATAATTCTGTAGCAAGATTTTTAGCGACTACAAAAGGAAAGCAAATTACTGCATACGTTAAGGCAAATAAGAATGCCGTTAATAATGTTCGCAATAGTCATTAATTAAGAATAAAAGCCATTCAATATGAATGACTTTTATTTTATTAGGGAGGTTAGATGCTAATGCTAGGAATATCTGTATATTTCCAAGATTATGATGAAAACTATTTGAAAAAAGCAGCTCAAGCTGGTGCAAAATACGTTTTTACGTCACTTCAGATTCCAGAAGAAGATTATTCAGATCTGGATCAAAAATTACCTGGATTCTTTGAACTGTGTAATGAATTGGGGCTTGAAGTAATTCCCGATGTTTCTCCAGCAACTTTGGAAAAGCTAGGAATTAAAGAAGGCGATTTTGAAGCTTTAAAAGATAAGGGATTCAAGGCTTTAAGATTAGATTATGGTTTTGATAACTTTGATTTAATCAAAAAGCTACAAAAAAAATTCTTTATTTTATTAAATGCAAGTGTTGTGTCACTGGATTATTTAGATCGTGCTAGAAATGCAGGAGTTGATTTTAATAAATTAGCTCTAACGTATAATTTCTATCCACATACTGATACGGGTATGGGATGGTCAGATTTTAAACGTAAAAATTGGATGTTGAAGGATTATGGCTTAAGGACTCAAGCTTTTGTTCCTGGGGATGCACTTAAACGTTTCCCACTATATGAAGGCTTACCAACTGTAGAAAAGCATCGTGGAGTTTCACCTTACGTTGCAGCTGTTGAATTAATTCATGAGGCGAATGTAGATGATGTGTTTATTGGTGATAGCCAGGCTTCAATCAAAAATCTCCAATATATTGTAGATTACCAAAAAGAGAAGACTTTAAACTTAGAATGCTCTTTATTGCCACAGCATCAACAACTGTATGATCAAGTGATCGAAGTAAGAAAAGATATGCCAGAAAAGTTGATTCGATTAAGTTTATCTAGAAAGCCTGATATTCCAGTTTGCAATACTTTAAATAGGCATAGGGGTACTATTACAATGCAAAACAAATTAGCTCAAAGATATAGTGGTGAAGTTAGTCTGATTAAGTCAAATTTACATTTTGAAGCACGTAGTAATGTAATTGGCTTTATTTCACCTGAGTATGTGAAGTTGCTTGATTTTATTGATTCGAATACAAAAATTATTTTTAGAAGGCTGACATAGAAGAAAGGTGATATTATGCTTAATTTGGCGAATAAGATTTCAGATGTATATCCTAATTTGAATAAGACTTCTAAGTTAATTGCAGACGTTTATTTTAAAGAACCAAGAATTTTTCTAAATAAAAATTTACAGGAATTAGGTACCATTACCCAAACGAGTGGTGCATCAGTCGTTCGCTTTTGCAGAAATTTGGGCTTTAAAGGTTTTAAGGATTTTCAAATAGCTTGTGCGCAAGAAATGCCTAATAAACAAGATGCTATGGTAGATACGATTATCAATACAAATGATGAACCAACAAGCGTGCTTTATAAATTGCAACTTAGCTTAGGAAAAAATATTGCAGACATTGGTAAAACAATAGATCATAAATCTTTAGATGCTGCAGTAGATTTAATGCGATCAGCACAACAGATATATGTTGCAGGAGAAGGAGCATCTGGTCTTGCTGCTCAAGATTTGTTTTATAAATTAATTCGTAGCGGAAAGAATGTTAATTTCGTTCAAAGTTCACATATTGCTTTAGAACAAGTAGCAAATATTAATAAAGAAGATATACTAATCGTTTTTTCCTACAGTGGATTAACTCAAGAACCATTGCTAATGGCAAAGCAGGCGCAAAAAAATAATGCCAAGATAGTTGCAGTGACTCGTATACAAGATTCACCACTAAAGAATATGGCTGATACAGTAATTACATTGCCATCAAATGAGAAGTTATTGCGCTATGGTGCTATTAATTCACTATTTGCAGAAATCTTTGCTTCTAGCTTGCTATATTTGAGTCTTATTTCGCCAAATTTAGAAGAACTAAATATGAAAATGAAAACTACGCAAAATTTGACTAATCAATTAAAAGTGTAGAATCTATAAAATAACAACTAAATAAATTTAAAAAAATCAAAAATATTTTCATGATGAAAATAATAAAAATAAAGAAAAAAAGGACCAGTTTGGTCCTTTTTTAGTACTTTTTTTGCGGTTGGAATAAATCTATATTTGACAATGCTATAATTATAAATGGAAAGTGGCCTAAAAATAAGATAACACTATTGAAAGCGCATTATTTGCCTCCTTGAAAGTAAATCTAAGTAGCTGTACACTTAAATTGAGCTGAATAACGAACGTTATTTTTGGCAGAGACTTGTAATGCGAGTAGGAATTATGGGGGCGTAAAAATGGATATTACTAGTTTAGCAAGATTCCAATTTGCTATGACGACGATCTTTCACTTTTTCTTCGTGCCATTTTCAATTGGTACGATATTCGTTGTCGCAATTATGGAATCAATGTATGTTCATACAGGCAAGCCTGAATATAAAAAGATGACCAAGTTTTGGGCTAATATCTTTTTATTGAGTTTTGCCGTTGGTGTTGTAACCGGTATCATTCAAGAATTCCAATTTGGTATGAATTGGTCCGATTATTCTAGATTCATGGGGGACATCTTTGGTGCTCCACTTGCTTTTGAAGCATTGTTGTCATTCTTTATTGAATCTACCTTTATTGGTTTGTGGATGTTTACTTGGGATAAAGTGGGGAAGAAATTACACTTATTCTTTGGATGGATGATCGTCTTTGGGACAATGACTTCTGCATTATGGATTTTAACAGCAAACTCCTTCATGCAGCATCCCGTCGGCTTTGCTTTACGCAACGGTCGTGCCGAAATGGCTGACTTTGGAGCACTTCTTAAGAATCCACAATTAATGTATGAATATGGTCACGTAATTGTTGGTGCACTTTTAACTGGTACTACAATTTTGACTGGGTTAGCTGCTTTCCAACTATTGAAGAAACGTAACCTTTCAGACATTAACAAGAAGATCTATCGTAAGACAATGCGTTTAGGCTTAATCTTAATGTTAATTTTCTCAGCTGGTGAAATTGCTGTGGGTGATATGCAAATGCAATATACTTTGCATGATCAACCAATGAAGTTCGCCGCAACTGAAGCTGTTTATAAGACAACTGGAGAAAAGGCTCCATGGACGGTAGTTGCAATTGCTAATCCAAAGACCCATGAAGTTAAGGGAATTGATATTCCAGACATGTTAAGTATTCTTTCTTACCACAAGACTACTGGTTCTGTAAAAGGTATGGAAGAAATTAACAAAGAACTTGAAAAGAAGTATGGTACACATATTGATGGTCGCAAGATGGACTACTATGTACCAGTTAATACTTTATTCTGGTCCTTCAGAGTAATGTGTGGTTTTGCTGCATTATTATTCTTGATGGCAATTGTTGGTTTAATCATGACTCGTAAGAATAAAGAAACCCTTTATAACCATCGTTGGCTATTATGGATCTTCGCACTTCTTACATTCTCACCATTCTTGGCTAACACTGCCGGTTGGTTAATTACCGAACTTGGCCGTGCTCCATGGACAGTTTATGGATTATTTACTATTGATCAAAGTGTTTCACCGAATGTTTCAGTGGCTTCACTTTTAACATCAAATATTGTTTACTTCTGCTTATTTACTATTTTAGCAATTATCATGATTGCATTGGTTGTTCGCTTCATGCACAACGATCCAGATGAATATGATAAGGCTCAAGAGGCAAGCAAAGTAGTTGATCCGTTCTCAAAGGGGGCCATCTAAAATGTCATTTTTACAAATACTTTGGTTTATTTTAATTGGAGTATTGTTCTCAGGCTTCTTCTTCCTTGATGGTTTTGACTTTGGGGTAGGAATGGCCGTGAAGACTTTAGCTCATAATGAACCTGAAAGAGATCAAGTTGTTAGGACAATCGGACCAGTTTGGGATGGTAATGAAGTTTGGTTGATTACTGCTGGTGGTGCAATGTTTGCATCATTCCCATACTGGTATGCAACCTTATTCTCAGGTTACTATTTAATTTTATTATTGATCTTAGTTGGCTTAATTATTCGTGGTGTGTCATTTGAATTTAGAGCAAAATGTGCTCCATATCAAAAGCATATTTGGGATAATGCAATGGCGATCGGTAGCGTAATGGCCACCTTTCTCTTTGGGGTAATGTTTATCTCAATGATTAAAGGGATGCCAATCGATGCTAAAGGCAATATTTCAGCTAGCTTCTTTGACTACTTTAACTGGTTCTCAATCGTTGGTGGTATTGCTTTAACACTTCTTTGCTATTTACACGGCTTAAACTATATTACTATTAAAACTAAGGGCGTTATTTCAGATAGAGCACAAAACTATGCACAAGCTTTATACTGGGTACTCTACGTCGGTGAAGTGGTCTTTGCTTTATTATTGATTTTCCAAACCGACTTCATGAGAGTACATCCAATTGCAACTTTAGTATGCTTAGCATTAATTGTTGGTTTCTCTGTAGCAGCACATGTAGCTACTTTCACTAACAAGCAAGGAATGGCTTTAACTTGCAGTGGATTAACTCTGATCTCATTGGTTGCATTAATCTTCTGTGGCTTATTCCCAAGAGTAATGATTTCATCAATCAGTAGCAAGTATGATTTGCTTATTCATAGTGCATCATCATCTAACTACACTTTGATTGTTATGACTGTTGCTACTTGCATCTTGGTACCATGTGTCTTGGCTTACACCATCTGGGCATATTGGATTTTCCGCAAGCGGATTTCAATGCCAAGAATCGGAGAGGTTAAATAATGATTGATAAACAGCTATTTAAAATTGATGGCGCTGGTTCAATCTTAAAAAAACTTGCAGGGCTTGAGATTCTGCAAGCTTTTTTTATAGTAGGACAAGCCTTGGCACTAGCGTCAGTCTTAAGCAAATTGTGGGCAGGTGAGTCACTAGACTGGCTATTGCTTCTTACTTTTGCGGCATGCTTTATTGCTCGCCAGTTAATCAATACTTTGCGTGACTCAATGCTTGAAAAATATTCTGGTCAAGTTGCAGAAGAGCTGAGACAGAAACTTTTAGATAAAGTCTTTCGTGATGGTCAGGCTTTAGTCCAAAAACAAGGTACTGGTAGTTTGATCACCATGTCGTTAGATGGTGTAGATGAAGTAAGACAATATATCAAACTGATCTACAGCAAAGTTTTAACAATGATGATTGTGCCAGTTTTAATCTTTGTCGGCATGCTGTTTTTAAGCTGGACATCAGCTGTGATTCTGCTAGTCATGTATCCTTTAATTGTCTTATTCATGATTATCCTAGGTCATGCTGCACAGGATCGAGCAATTAAACAATTTGGTAACTTTCAGGTTTTATCTAATAACTTTATTGATTCTTTAAGGGGAATTGATACGCTGAAGTATTTAGGCCTGAGTAAAAGATATTCCAAGTCAATTTTTAACTTGAGTGAGGGTTTTAGAAAAAAGACGATGGCGGTGCTAAAAGTAGCAATGCTTTCAACTTTTGCCTTAGACTTTTTCACTACCTTGTCTATTGCAATCATTGCTGTTTTTCTTGGTTTTGACTTGATGAATGGTAAAATTGCACTTTTTCCTGCTTTAGGAATTCTGATTCTGGCGCCAGATTATTTTTTGCCAATTCGAGATTTTGCGGGGGATTTCCATGCAACCTTGAATGGTAAAAATGCCTTTAAGCGGATCAACGAATTGATTAATCTGCCAGAGGAAAAAACTAATGATTTACCTTTAAAAACTTGGTCAGCTCAAGATCAATTGAAGATCAAGAACTTGAAGTTTACTTATCAAAAGGGAACCGAAATTGGACCGGTTTCATTACAAGTCCAAGGATTCAAGAAAATTGGCATTATCGGAATGAGCGGATCTGGTAAAACTAGTTTAATTAACCTGCTCAGCGGCTTTTTGACTCCGGATCAAGTGCAAATTGAACTACAAGGGCAGAAAACTACGACCATGAATATTCCTGCTTGGCAGCGTCAAATGACCTATATTCCGCAGGAGCCATACGTTTTTACTAAGAGCTTGCGTGAAAATATTGCTTTTTATAATCCGCAGGCAAGTGATGATGAAATTAAGCAGGCGATTCATATCATGGGTCTGGATGCCTTGTTAAATGATTTGCCTAACGGACTTGATACGGTGATTGGCCGCGGTAAGCGTGTCTTGTCTGGAGGTCAGTCACAAAGAATTGCCTTAGCGAGAGCATTTTTGGATCCTAAGCGAAAAATTATGATCTTCGATGAGCCGACTGCTCACTTAGATATCGAAACAGAAATTGACTTAAAGAAGCGGATGATGCCATTAATGCAAAATAAACTGGTCTTCTTTGCGACTCACAGACTGCATTGGTTAAAAGAAATGGACTATATTCTAGTGATGGATCACGGTCAATTGGTTGAGCAAGGAAGTTATGAGCAATTGCAGCAAAATCAAGGCTACTTCTGCAAGTTAATGGCAGGAATGAGAGGTGAAAACAATGATCAATAAGATTCCGGTTTTAAGAGCATTAAAAAATGATCGTTGGGTTCGCCCATATTTGGAAAAATATCGTAAAACGTTGATTTTGGCGATTGCACTGGGCATTTTAACTTTCGTCTGTGGCGGGGGCTTGATGTTCTGTGCTGGCTATTTAATCAGCCGTTCAGCAGCTAAACCTGAAAATATTTTGTTAATCTATGTGCCAATTGTCTTAACTAGAGCATTTGGGATTACGCGGCCAGCTGTCCGTTATTTTGAGCGGCTGGTTAGTCACAATTGGGTGCTCAAAATGACCTCCAAATTTAGACAACAGCTTTATGACTCATTGGAGCGCGATGCGACTATTTTTAATAGTAAGTATCAGCTAGGAAATATTCTGGGACTTTTGTCTGATGATGTCAGCCATATTCAAAACTTTTATCTAAGAACGATCTTTCCAATGTTTGTAGCTTGGGGCTTGTATGCAATTATCGTAATTGGCTTAGGCATCATTTCCCCACTGATGGGCATTTGGATGTTGATCCTGTTTTTCCTAATTATTTTCGCTATTCCTATTTGGTCAGTCTTAATAAATGGTGCGCGGCAAAGCTATGAAAAAACGGTTCAAGACAAGCTCTACGTTGATTTGACTGATAATGTGATGGGAGTAGATGACTGGATTTTGTCTGGCCGCAGCAAAGAATACTTGGCCTTGCACGTCAATGATCAAGATAAATTTTTGCAAATCAACGCGAAGATGAAAAAATTTGATCGCTGGCGCGACTTTGTTTTACAAATCTTCTGGGTGTTGGTAATTGTGAGCCTAGTAATTTGGGGTGCTGCCAGATTTGGCGGGCGTTCAACTTATTATACTAATTGGATTGCGGCATTTGCTTTGGCATTATTCCCGACTGTTGAGGCTTTTGCCAGTTTGCCGACTGCTGCTCAAGAGACGAATATCTACAAAGATTCGCTTAAGCGTTTGAATAATTTGCCAGCTCCTGATCGGACTAAGCATAAACCAATCAAATTAACCGCACCGTTTAATTTAGTATTAACTAATGTGCATTATGCCTACCCTCAAACTAATAAAGAGGTTTTGCATGGGATTAATCTAGATATACATGATGGCGAGAAAATTGCTATCTTGGGCCGCAGTGGTGCTGGTAAGAGTACTTTAGCTGCCTTGCTTAGAGGTGATCGAGTACCTACTAAAGGCCGAGTAACTTTAAATGGAATTGATACTAGCAAGTTTGGTGATCAAATGTCCAACTATTTTAGTATCATCAATCAAACGCCGTACTTGTTCAATACCACGATTGCCAATAATTTGCGGCTAGGTAATGAAGATGCCACAGATGAACAATTATGGGACGTTTTGCGCCGAGTAGGTTTGGCCGAGATGGTGCAAAAATTAACGGATGGCCTTGATACTAAGGTAGATGAGGCAGGCTTACGCTTTTCAGGTGGTGAACGCCATCGTTTAGCCTTAGCGCGAATCTTACTGAAGAATACGCCAATTGTCTTACTTGATGAGCCAACAGTTGGCTTGGATCCAATTACGGAGCAAGCTGTAATTAATATGTTTATTAAGGAATTATCCGGTAAAACTTTAATTTGGATTACACACCACTTGCAAGGAATTGATCAGATGGATCAAGTAATTTTTATTGAAGATGGACAAATTAATATGCAGAGTACACCGGAAAAATTATGGCAGACAGAGCCGCGTTATCGTGAATTGAAAAAGGCTGATTTAGGATTATAGAGGTTCATTATGCTAACGAATAAAGTGCCAGAACAAGATGTGCATGACCTATTTACTAGGGTCGCGCCTAAGTATGATTTGATGAATAATATTGTTAGTTTAGGGATTCAAAAGAGTTGGCGTAAGAAATTTTTACGGCAGTTAGATTTAAATAAAAATTCTATTTGCTTAGATTTGTGTTGTGGTAGCGCTGATTCAACTATTGATTTGGCTAAAAAAGCTAAATTAGTGACTGGTCTAGATTTTAACCAGGAGATGTTGAAGATTGCCCAAAAAAAGATTCGTCAAAAGCAGCTGCAGTCCAAGATAAAGTTGATTGCAGGGGATGCAATGAATTTACCTTTTGCGGCCAATAGCTTTGATTGTGTAACTATTTGTTTTGGCCTGCGTAATGTCCCTGACGCTGTTAAGACGATTCAGGAAAGCTACCGCGTACTTAAGCCGGGCGGACAATTTGCTGTTTTAGAAATGTCTCAGCCCACTAATGCATTAGTTAAATTGGGCTGGCAAGCTTATTTTAAAATTTTTCCGTATTTTGCTAAGTTGACACACGGTAATATCAAGGACTACCAGTATTTGTCAAAAACAAGTAAAGAATTTCTCTCGGCTGAGCAATTAAAAAAGCTACTTGAGCAAAATGGTTTTACTCGAGTAGCGGTTACTAAGTTAACTTACGGTGCAGGTGCGATTCATTTGGGACGCAAAGACTAAAGCGTTCGATTGACTAATTTACGCGTCATCTTTTTGAGCAAGACGGTCGCATTAGTTTGCGGCAGTTGGGCTAAGTTAGCTAATGCCCGATTAGTGTATTGTTCAGCTAAGGCATGAGTTTCTTCAATGACTGAGCTGTTTAGCAAAATCTTTTGGATTTGCTCGATATCGTTTTTGCTCATTTGTCGCTTTTTTTCAAGTAGCGGTACTAATTGCTCTCGTAATTCCTTTTTGCTAAGAGCTAGCAGAATAGGTAGAGAGTAGACGCCGGTAGTCAAATCTTCTAGCGTTGGCTTGTTCAGGTGCTTACCGCCAGTGTAATCAAGAATGTCGTCAACAATTTGAAAAGCAATGCCTAAGTTTTCACCAAAGGAGGCTAAAGCTTGAGTAGTTTGCTCATCTCCATTGCCAAAATGACTCCCTTCTTCGGCAGCTAAACGAAAAAGTGCAGCTGTCTTTCCTTTAACATTAGTTAAGTAGTCGTTGAAATCTTGGCTTAGGTTAAAACGTTCAGCCATTTGGCCTAATTCGCCAGCCAGTAAATGATGCATTGTGTGAGCATTTTTGATCATGTAATCTTGTTCGGAAATGGCGTTCAAAATTAGGTCAAAAAAGTGCGTAAAAAGCAAGTCGCCAGCGTAAACTGCGGTGTCTTTGCCAAAACGGGCTTGGATGCTAATTTTACCGCGGCGCTCGTCAGAATCGTCAATGATATCATCATGAATTAATGAGGCCATATGCAAAATTTCGATTGATGAGGCAAGTTGAATAATTTGTTTTGATACAGTTTCTTTTTTGCTAGCAATTTGAGCTGACAAAATTAGTAAACTAGGCCGTAAATATTTACCACCGTTACTAGCCATTTCAAGGAGTGCATCTTGCAAGTCTGAATATGGAGTGCGGATGGTTGCCTGAATTAATTGATTAACTTCTTCAAGCGGTTTACGAATAAGTGGATATTTTTGCCAAGGTTGAGAGTTATTCATGATAGATTTCCTTATAATAGAGTTAACAGAATAGTGATCCTTTGAAAGGATGTGGATCGATGTCATTAAGTGTATTTTTAGAATTAATTGAGATTAAAGCAAAAACCGCTAGTGTCATTCCCTTTTTCTTAGGGATGTGCTACAGCGTGTATTATTATCACCAGGTTAACTGGGGATTTGCCCTAGTCTTCTTCATTGCAATGCTACTATTTAACATGGTAGTAGATATGTTTGATAACTACTGTGATTATTATCACGCAGATAGCAAGAATTACCAAGAGAAGACTAACATTATCGGGCGAGAAAATATTTCACCTAATTTAGTTCTGGGATTAATTATTTCCTTTAGTCTTATTGCAATTTTATTAGGTTTGTATCTAGTCGCTAAAGTAGGCTTGCCTGTATTGTGGATGGGCTTGTTCTGTTTTATGGTTGGTTATTTATATTCATTTGGTCCGCATCCTATTTCTAGCTTGCCACTAGGTGAATTGTTCTCTGGTTTCACAATGGGCTTCATGATTGTCCTGCTCAGTGTTTATATCAATAGTTTTCAAGCTTTTGATTGGAACTGGATCACAATCGGTCGTATCTTCTTATTAGCTTTAGCTGATGAATTATGGATTTCTAATTTAATGCTAGCTAATAACTTATGCGATGCCCAAGAGGACGAGGATAATCACCGCACCACAATTATTCACTTTATTGGTAAAAAAGGTGGCTTGATTGCTTTTAGTGTCAAAAATATTTTAGCATTTTTGGTAATCTTCCTCCTACCGTTCTTGGGAATTGCTCCTAAGACGGTTTGGTTAACAGTAATAATTGTACCGTTCGTTTATAAGCAGAACAAGATCTTAATTGGCAAGCAAGTTAAGACAGAGACATTTATCACAGGAGTAAAAACGTTGCTAGTTGGTTCACTGACTTACTTAATAACTTACTTTTTAGGAATTCTATTTTAGAGAGGTTGAAAATTATGAAAACAGTTGTAGTTTTAGGTGCTGGTTTTGCCGGCTTGAAAACAGTTGTCGCTTTGCAAAAGAAGTTGCGTGAACAAGTTAAGATTATCTTAGTTGACCGTAATCCATACCACTACGAAACAATTCGCTTATATGAAGTGGCTACTGGCGAAATTCCCTACACTGGGATGTCATATGAAATTAATGATGTAATTAATCCGAAGATGACTACTGTGATTACGGATGAAGTTGAAAAAGTTAATATTGCTGATAAAACAGTTGAGTTAAAGGATCATGCTCCACTTAAATATGACTATTGTGTTGTTGGCTTAGGCTTTACCTTGAGCAATATGGGCATTAAAGGTGTAACCGAAAATGCTTTGCCAATGAGCAATGTAAAACAAGCTGAAGCTATTCGCGACCACCTTTATGCCGAAATGAAGGCTTATCGCCAAGACCATGATTCTAAACACCTGTCAGTAGTAATTTGTGGGGCAGGTTTTCAAGCAATTGAATTAGGAAATGCCATTGCCAAGGTTCGCCCAGAACTAGCTCAAATGGCTGGCGTCCAACCAGATGAAATTACCATCAGAATGATTGATGGTTCGCCACGTCTTTTGCCAATGTTCCAAGGTAAATTGCTTGATTACGCTTTAAACACAATTAAGAAAAATAAAGTCGAAATTATTAAGCCAGCTTATGTTAATGAAGTAACCTCTACCTCGGTTTTGTATAGAATGGCTAATGAAAAAGACAATGCTGAGCTGCAAGAAATTAAGGCAGGTACTAGAATCTGGATGATGGGCTTTAGTGGCAGTCCAGTAATTGAGGCATCTGGATTTAAGAACCGTCGTGGTCGGGTCATGGTTGGTGATCATTTAACCGCGCCAGAAAGTGATGATATCTACGTCTTAGGCGATGTTTCAAGCGTCATGGTTCCTGGTAAGAAATGGCCATATCCTAACACTGGTCAATTGGCTCTTTCAATGGCTAACTACGCTGCAAAAGATATTAAGAGCAGAATTATGGGTCAAACTAGACCGGATAAATATGCTTACCATGACTTAGGTGTAGTAGTTAACTTGGGTAATTCAGAAGCCGCAGGATTGGCAATGGGGCATGCTTTTAAAGGATACTTTGCAGCAACTCTTAAGAAGATTACCATTGATAAGTCGGTTCTTGAAACTGGTGGTATTAAAGAAACAATGGCGATTGGTCAATTTGACTTTTATCACTAAAATTGAAAATAAAAGAGAATAAAAAATCACTTCAGTTTGATTTGATATGAACCCCAAATTTGGGACATATTATTGAACTGCTTTATTTAAAACCATATTTCGATATTCTATCGGAGTATGGTTTTTTAGTACTGTTTTAATTCTTTCATGATTGTAGTAATTGAATGTATTAGGACTAAAGTGTGAAGTTGCGCCATTTTATGCCACACCAAGAAGACCTGCTATTTACCACACTATGGGTGGCTTAGTAATCGACACTAAGGCTCATGTTTTAAATAAGGACGGTCAAATCATCGCTGGTCTTTATTCAGCGGGTGAAAATGCTGGTGGTATCCATGCCGGTAACCGTTTAGGAGGAAATTCTTTAGCAGATATCTTTACCTTTGGTAGAATTGCTGCCAATACTGCTTATGAGGATAAACATGTTACCGATGTTATTACTGGCGCTTCGCAGAAATAAAGATAGAGTATAAAAAAATACAGATATATCAATTTAAATATTGGTATGTCTGTATTTCTATTTGGAGTCATTTTTCCTTACCTTCGAATAAAAACCCATGATTTCTAATTCTTACTAACAAAAATAATAGTAACTTTTTTCTAACTTCCCAAAAAAATTTTGCGACTTTTTTGCGTAATAAATAATAGAGGATAAATATCCTCAAATTATTTAAGGAGGACTTTGCATGAGCAAAGAGAAAGAACTAAATGTGTCTGAAGCATTAGGTTTTACGGATGATTTGATGTTTCAGATTGTTATGAGAGATCCAGAGATCTGTCGTATGTTCTTGAATGAGGTTCTACCACATTTGGACATTCAAGATATCACTGTCCGCACGCAAGAAAGGATTGCTTTTAACCAAGAAGATAAAGTTTCGATTCTTGATGTCCTGATTACGGATAGCAGAGGCAGGCGTTACAATGTGGAAATGCAGGTCGCGCATAAAGCAGATATGGATAAACGAGCCAGGCAATACCTGTTCAAGATGATGGAAGATGGCTTTTTACGACGAAAACAAGAATATGGCGAGCTGCACGCTGCATATGTAATTTTTATTCTGCCGTTTGATCCCAAAGGAAAAGGCTTGAAGCGATATACTTTTGTTTATACTGCTAAGGAAGACCCATCAGTTGAATTAAATGACGATTCTGCGTTAATATATTTAAACACAAAGGGAACAAAAGGCGAGATCAGACCTGAGCTTGATGACCTTTATCGCATGATTGAAGGCAAGCCAACTTCAAATGGAAAACTCGTCAGTCGAATTAAAAAGTCGATGAACAATTATCGTAGAACCGAAGAATGGAGGCAACACGTCATGAACACAGAAGAAGTAGCAGAAGCAGCAAAGCAGCTTGGCATGGAAGAAGGCATGCATGAGGCAACTGTTGCAGCAATCCATAAAACGATTAACATGCTTAGAAGGATGAAGTGCAGTCCCAAGCAAATCTTGCAAGAATTAGAACAAGATTATGGCAATGAATTTTCTGAAGAAGAACTAGCAGACTTTGTGAAAAACGCCTAGTCGATAAGATATAATGATAGCTGTGAAGCTATCATTTTTTAGATAACGGGGGCTTGATCATGAATAATCCTGAAGAATTACAACATTTTTTAGATGTTCTGCTAAAAGAGAGTAACTTTACCAGAGCAGCTAAAGAATTATATATTTCCCAGCCTTATTTAACGCAGCTAATTGGACGAATTGAGAAAAAATTAGGCACTAAGATCATCAACCGAGATGAGAGACCCTATACGTTAACTCCTGCAGGTCTAATTTACTATCAATATTTGGAGAATGTTTCATATAATAAGCAGCAATTAGGGCGCAAGCTGGAGGCATATACTCATCCTGACCAACAGATAATTAAAATCGGCATTTTGGAGAGCTTAGGTACATATTTATTGCCAGAAATTTTGCCGCAATTTTTGCAAGAAAACCCCAACGTCAAGATTCAGCTATTTGAAAATTTCCCCAGAGAAAATGAAAGAAGACTGCTTAATGGCGAGCTGGATTGTTATATTGGTCAGACGCCAGAAGCACTTGACTCGAGTTTAGATGTGGTTGTGGGTGGCGAGGAACGCTATTACGTAGTGATTTCGCCAGCCTCACCATATTACCAAGCAGGAAACTTTATCTTAAATTCGGATGAACTTGATCTAAAAGAGGTACTGCAGGAGCCTTTAGTGTTGAGTTCACCTGGTTCAGCTATCCGGCATCAAGTTAATGGCTTATTTCAGAGATTAAGACTCGAAAAAAATATTGTGATGGAGTCTAATAGTATTATTACTGCAACTAACTTGGCAATTCACGGCGTGGGTATTACCATTTCTTCGGCAAGTATTATCAGAAGAATGGAGCAAACGCCAATTAACTTGTTGCCACTAGATCGAAAGTTAATGGATGTTGTCTTTTTCATTGCTAGCAAAAGCGGGGAAAAGTCGCCAGCGTTAGAAAACCTAATTTCAATTTTTCAAAAGACGCATTTACAAGCAAAAATAGGATAAAGAAAAAGGCATCATGCGATGCCTTTTAAATTGCTTTGATTTCTATTGTTTTCGTTTCATGTCGATCATCTTCGGCTCAATGTAGAAGTGATAGAGGAAGGAATAACCAAGCAGTACAAAGGTAATTCCTTCAATCCAACCGCCGAATACATCAGATGGATAGTGCACGTGGACGAAAATTCTGGTGTAACCAATCATCAGTGGGAATAAAGCCCAAATAATAATTAATAAAGTCTTCCAGAATTTGCTTCTCACTAAAAGAATGGTTAGGATAATCAAAACACCAAATAGCGCCGCGCTACCAACTGAGTGCCCCGATGGAAAACTATAACCATCCGCATAAACTAAGTGCTTGACCGTTGGACGCTGCCGCATTACTGCGTGTTTGATAATCCAATTATAGCCATTAGCACAGATCATGACACCAGCGGTAAACCAAGCGTATGCATATTGCTTAAAGACCAGTAAAACTATGAAAACAATGATTGTTTCAATTGTGATCACGCTTGTATTGCCGAGATTAGTAAAATCTTTAGCAAAAGCGACATTAGCTGGATTATTGTTGCAAACAATGTTGACCACAGCATTATCAAAATTGTGAATAAATTGTGAGCCGGATGAAACCAGTGCGGCCCAGACAGCATAAATAACCACGAAGCAGATACCAGGTATTAAGGTGTCCTTAGGTGGTCGTTTCGTATTAATCAAAAAAGTACTCCCCTCTTGTATTTTTTAGTATTTGTGGTAAATTATAATCATTATCTATAAGAAAATAAAGGTCGAGAAGTAGTAACAAGAATATTTTTTCAGAGAGAGGCTGGCTGCTGTGAAGTCTTAAAATAGGATTGTGAACTCGTCTCGTGTTGAAGAAACCTAGCGTTGCCATCCGCGTTAAGGAGCAATTAAGTGTCACAAATTGTGAAACTTAGGTGGTACCGCGATGATTCGTCCTATGATTTTTTCATAGGGCGTTTTTTAATAGTAAAGGAGAATTATTTTGTATAACCACAAAGTAGTTGAAAAGAAATGGCAAGATTATTGGGCAAAGCATGATACTTTTAAGACAGGCACTGACCCTGATAAGAAGAATTATTATGCATTGGATATGTTCCCATTCCCATCTGGTAAGGGACTTCACGTAGGTCACCCAGAAGGATATACTGCAACTGATATCGTTTCAAGAATGAAGCGTGCACAAGGCTATAATGTGCTTCACCCAATGGGCTGGGATGCATTTGGTTTACCAACTGAACAATATGCATTGAAGACTGGTGAAGATCCAGAAGTTGTTACTAAGAACAACATTGCTAACTTTAAGCGTCAATTGAACAAGTTGGGCTTCTCATATGATTGGGACCGTGAAGTAACCACTTCAGATCCAAATTACTACAAGTGGACGCAATGGGTTTTTGAACAAATGTATAAAAAGGGCTTGGCATATGAAGCTGAAGTTCCTGTTAACTGGTCACCGGACTTAGGTACTGTTGTGGCTAATGAAGAAGTTATCGATGGTAAAACTGAACGTGGTGGTTACCCAGTTTACCGTAAGAATATGCGTCAATGGATGCTTAAGATGACTGCGTATGCCGATAGACTTTTGGAAGACTTAGATGATTTAGACTGGCCAGAACCCGTTAAGGAAATGCAGCGTAACTGGATTGGTCGTTCTGAAGGTGCGCAAGTTACTTTCAAGGTAAAAGACAGCGACAAGACTTTTGATGTCTTTACTACTCGTCCTGATACTTTATTTGGTGTTAGCTATACAGTTCTTGCACCAGAAAGCAAGCTTGTTCAAGAAATTACCACACCTGAACAAAAAGAAGCAGTTGATGCTTACATTAAGAAAATTGAATCTAAGTCTGATCTTGAAAGAACTGATTTGAACAAAGATAAAACTGGTGTCTTCACTGGTGCCTATGCAATTAACCCAGTTAATGGCAAGGAAGTGCCAATTTGGATTTCTGACTACGTTTTAGCTAGCTACGGCACTGGTGCAGTTATGGCTGTTCCAGCTCATGATGATCGTGACTATGCTTTTGCTACTAAGTTTGGTTTGCCAGTTAACCCAGTTATTGAAGGTGGCGATATTGAAAAGGAAGCCTTCACAGGTAATGGCAAGCACTTCAATTCTGAGTTCTTAGACGGCTTGGATAATGAAGAAGCTAAAAAGCGCATGATTGAATGGCTTGAAGACCATAACTGTGGTAAGAAGAAGGTTAACTACAAGTTGCGTGACTGGGACTTCAGTCGTCAACGTTACTGGGGCGAACCAATTCCTGTTATTCACTGGGAAGATGGTACTACTTCATTAGTTCCAGAAGATCAATTACCACTTCGTTTGCCACATGCAACTGATATTAAGCCATCAGGTACACCAGAAAGCCCACTTGCTAACCTAACTGATTGGGTAAATGTAGTTGATGAAAATGGGCGTAAGGGTAAGCGTGAAACCAATACTATGCCTAACTGGGCTGGTTCAAGTTGGTACTACTTGCGTTATGTTGATCCACATAATGACAATGAATTAGCTGACTATGATCTTTTGAAGAAATGGCTTCCGGTTGACCTTTACATTGGTGGGGCAGAACACGCCGTACGTCACTTGCTCTATGCTAGATTCTGGCACAAGGTTCTTTACGACTTGGGTGTTGTACCAACCAAGGAACCATTCCAAAGACTTTACAATCAAGGTTTGATCTTAAAGAACCATGAAAAGATGTCTAAGTCCAAGGGCAATGTGGTTAACCCAGATGACGTGATTGATGAATACGGTGCAGATTCACTTAGAATGTATGAAATGTTCATGGGTCCACTTGATGCATCAATCGACTGGGACGATAATGGTCCTGCTTCAACTAAGAAGTTCTTGGACCGTGTATGGCGTCTCTTTGTAAATGACCTTGACTTGAAGGCAATTCCACAAGAAAGAATCGTTGATAAGAACGACGGTGAATTAGACAAGGTTTATGCAGAAACTGTTAAGAAGGTTACTGAAGACTTTGATGCATTGCACTTCAACACTGCAATCAGTCAAATGATGGTCTTTATGAACGCTGCTCAAAAAGCTAAAACTATTCCACGGGAATATGCGGAAGGCTTTGTAAAGCTATTAGCACCAGTTGCTCCACACATGATGGAAGAAATCTGGCAAGTCTTTGGCCATGACGAATCAATTACCTATGCTAAGTGGCCAACTTACGATCCAGCTAAATTAGTTGAATCAACTGTTGAAATTATGGTTCAAGTTAATGGTAAGCTTCGTGGTAAGTTCCAAGCTCCTAAGGATGCAGATCGTGATGATCTCCAAAAACAAGCAATGGAAATCGAACACGTCAAGAAGTTCTTAGAAGGTAAAGACGTCAAAAAAGTTATTGTTGTTCCAAACAAGATCGTTAATATCGTTGCTAAATAAGTTAAATTTTTCCTAAAAGAACAGTAGAACTTTACTTTATTGTTCAAATTGCGTGACAATTAATTAGTTAATACTTATATTGGGAAAAATTTCATGGAAGAAGAAAACAACTTAAATAGCAAAGATACACAAAATACTTTTCTAAAAGGGTCTGCTTGGATGACCTTTGGCTCGATTGCCTCAAGAATTTTGGGTGCTTTGTATATTATTCCGTGGTATGCCTGGATGGGACCCTACGGAAATATTGCAAATGCCTTAACTGCACGAAGTTATAATATCTACACGATTTTTATTCTAATTTCAACGGCAGGAATTCCAGGAGCGATTGCTAAGCAGGTTGCCAAATATAATGCCTTAAATGAATACGGCATTGGACGAAAATTATTCCGTAAAGGTTTAATTTTGATGACTATTTTAGGCATCGTCTCGGCGGCAATTATGTATTTTGCTTCGCCGCTACTAGCGTCTAATGGTAGTCAGAGTGATCCGAGGCAAGTTGCGGTTATGCGGAGCTTGTCTTATGCGATTTTAATTATTCCGATCTTAAGTATCATGCGGGGTTACTTCCAGGGATATGCCGACATGATGCCGAGTGCGATGTCACAATTTGTGGAGCAGTTTGCGCGGGTAGTCTGGATGCTGTTAACCGCATTTGTGATTATGCAAATGCAGCACGGTTCCTACGTTCATGCAGTTATTCAATCTAATTTGGCTGCCGCTGTTGGGGCACTTTTTGGAATTGGATTGCTAGTTTGGTTTTTGCTTTCCAGAAGAGAGCGACTGGACTACTTGGTGGCCCATTCAAATAATCGTTTGCGAGTTTCAACCACTGATTTATTTGGTGAAATTATTGCTCAAGCAATTCCATTTATCATTATTGATTCGGGAATTACCTTGTTCTCATTGGTTGATCAATACACATTCCACCCTATGATTGCTAGCTTAGTTCATGCAAGCTCAGATACAATCGAAGATTGGTACGCTTTATTTGGCTTGAATGCCAATAAATTAATTATGATCATCGTCTCATTAGCTAGTGCTATGGCGGTAACAGCTATTCCGTTACTATCGGCTGCGCATACTAGAGGAGACTACAAGAGTATTTCAAGTCAGATTGCCAATACGATGGACTTGTTCTTGTTTGTCATGATTCCAGCTGCCTTTGGGATGGCGGCAATTAGTAAACCAATGTACACGATTTTTTACGGACCAGATCCATTAGGCAGCAATGTCTTATATATATCTGCATTTACGGCGATTAGCTTAGGTTTGTTTACGGTATTAATGGCAATTTTGCAGGGTTTATCAGAAAATGGCTTAGCGATTAAATATTTGATCTTAGGCTTGATTCTGAAGGGAATTTTACAATATCCGATGATCTTTTTATTCAAGATCTACGGTCCGCTAGTTGCGACTAACTTGGGTTTGTTGGTCATTGTATTCCTATCACTGAAGCATTTGGAAGTTCAATATAATTTCAATTTGAATCGAACTAGTCGTAGGCTAATGGGAGTTACCGCATTTTCAATCGGGATGTTCCTGATTGTAAAATTAGTCGAAATAGGCTTAGGTAAGTTCTTGAGTCCAGAGCGAAGAATTCCGGCATTATCCCTGGTAATCTTTTCTGTGGGAGTGGGCGTGATCTTTTATGGTTTCGTCACCTTGAAGACAGATTTAGCACAAAAGATTCTTGGTAGCAAAATTGAAAGTATTTTAGTAAAATTTCACATCCATGACTAAAAATAAAAGTCACTACAGATCAAAATTATGATCTATAGTGGCTTTTTTAGTGCGTTGGATCCTGCGTGCCAATCCATTACTAATAATTTTAGGAGTGCTACTTAAAATTTAAGAATTAGTCAGGCGTAATCGCCGTTAAAACAAAGACCCCGATTAGTTCAAGTGCTAAGAATGTAATACCGATAGAAGCAATCATGATTCTCCATCTCCTCATCTTAGAGATAAATATTGAGATTTATCTTTTCTAATCACGTTTATTCTTTACGCTTTTACTGTAACACATAATCTAGTGAAACGAAAGCGGTTTCATGAAAGCAAGAGAAAAAAGTTGATTCCCGAAGAAATCAACTTTGTGCCCCTGCCAAGGACCTACATTATAGCATTCATTTATTCTTGGTTGTCGTCTTTTTTTTCGTCAGAATCTGAACTAGAATCATCTGACTTGGTAAAATCACCGTTCATTGTATTAGGACGACCAGTTTGATAATCAGTAGTGTGTTTTTCGGCTTTAGGTGCAATTTGGCCAGGTTCTGGCATGACCATTGCAGCGATGATATATAAAGCAATACCAGGGAAGATACCAGTGAATAAAATTAAGGCGGCACCGATGATTCTTACCCAAGCTGGGTCAAGATCGAAGTAATTGGCGATTCCGCCCAAAACGCCAGCTAAAATTTTGTTTTGTGATTTAGTAAGTCTCTTTTTCATAGTAATCAACTCATTTCTAAATTTGATGTCCTTCAATGTGTATTATACAGCAGAGATTAATAAAATTAAGAGCTATAAATTCTATTATTAAAAAATAAAAAAAGTGTTGATCTCTCAACACTTACACATAATTATGATGCCCGCTAAAGGATTCGAACCTTCACTTAGTCACCTAAACAGCGACCTGAACGCTGCGCGTCTGCCAATTCCGCCAAGCGGGCATTTTTATTAGCTACATGAATAATAATACCAAATATTTGGTAAAATGTAAGCATAAAATACTTTAATTATACAAAAGGATGGAATTTCATGTTTTTTAGTAAAAAAATAAAACGTGCAGCAATTACCACGATTGCTGCAGTATCAATTTTTTCTTGTGGTGCGGTATTTGCAACTATACCAGTTAGCGCAGATACAACTAGCAGTTATCAAGCAGATCAAGTTAAGCTGAATGTAAAGTCAGCCATTGCGATTGATAGTGATTCAGGTCAAATTTTGTATGCCAAAAATGCGACTAAAACTTTGCCAATTGCTTCGATGACTAAATTAGTAACAGTTTATTTAACTCTGCAAGCAATAAAAAATCATAAGCTTTCATGGGATCAGAAAGTAAAGCCAACGGCTCCGATAGTAAAGGTAGCTAATAATGCAGAATATTCGAATGTACCATTAAAACTAGGACATTCGTATACGATAAGACAACTTTATCAAGCAACCTTAATTGAATCAGCTAATGGTGCTGCTATGCTACTTGGTCAAACAATTGCTGGCTCACAAAAGGCATTTATCGATCAAATGCGAGCTCAAGTAAAAAAGTGGGGGATTGAAGATGCCAAGATTTATACTGCTTGTGGTTTACCTAATGGCAATTTGGGTAAAGATGCATATCCTGGTGTAAATAAAAATGCTGAAAATACGATGTCAGCTAAGGATATGGCTATTATCGGTCAAAAATTAATCTCGGCATTCCCAGAAGTATTAGAAACTACACGCTTAGCTCACTTAAACTTTAAAGATGCTGGTCACGTAACTAAGATGGCTAACTTTAACTGGATGTTAAAGGGGCTTTCTCAATATGATCAAGCTTATCCAGTTGATGGCTTAAAGACGGGGACTACTGATGCTGCAGGGGCTTGTTTTATCGGAACTGTACAACACAATGGTGCTCGTTTACTGACTGTAGTAATGGGCGCACGTCACCGTGACGGAACGGATCCAGCTAGATTTGAACAAACTAAAAAGTTAATGAATTATGTTTTTACCAAGTATCGTCCTGTAACAATGACTGCTGGTAGCCAAATGAATGGCGCTAAGACAATTAAAGTTGTTGATGGTGATAATGCAACTACTAATTTAGGACTTAAGCAAAAGACTACTATCTGGGATCCAGCTGATGGCAAAACTTTAGTGGCATCATTGAATAAAAAATCTGTAGAAGCACCAATTAAGAAAGATCAAACAGTTGGTGATTATCAATTTAAATCTGGTAATGAAAAGATTGTTTCATTGTCTAATCCTAATGGGATGAACGTCAAGGCTAAGGCGTTGTCAGCTAATAACAAGGTGAACTTTTTTGTCAGAATTTGGCGCTGGATTTTCGGAGGAAGATAAATATGACTGAAATTTCTGAAGATATCTTGAAAAAGGTAATTAAAGAAAGAGAAAGCGATACACATAAAGGCGATTACGGTCGTGTACTCTTGATCGGTGGTAGTGAGAACTATGGTGGCGCTATTATTATGTCTACCGAAGGCGCTATTAATGCTGGCACAGGTTTGACTGCTGTTGCAACACACCCTTTGAATTTAGCACCGCTACATGCACGAGTGCCTGAAGCAATGTTTATCAACTGGCGCGATGCTAAGTTAGCAGATTTAATCAAAAATATGGATGTTGTAGTTTGCGGGCCAGGATTAGGCATGAGTGATCTCGCTAAGCAAATTTTAGTTATCTTGCGAAGATGTACTTCAGAAAAACAAACCGTTGTCTTAGATGCCAGTGCTCTTGATTTAATTAGTCAGGATAAGAACTTATTGCCAACTAATGCTGGCCACTTAATCTTGACGCCGCATCAAATGGAATGGCAACGATTGAGTCAAATTCGTATTCCGTTTCAAACAGATAGTGCCAATATTGATGCTTTAAACCAATTGATTCCAGATACTAATGCGCTTTTAGTACTCAAATCGAATCATACTCATGTTTATAATGGGACTGGTCAAATTTTTGTTAATCCAATTGGCAATCCAGGCATGGCCACTGGTGGAATGGGTGATACTTTAGCAGGAATCATCGGTGGGATGGTTGCTCAATTTGGCCCAGGCGTTGAAACCGTTCAAGCTGCTGTCTATCTTCATTCTTTAGCAGGTGACTTGCTTGCCAAAGATAATTATGTGGTACGACCAACGGAACTTTCTAAAGTATTGCCTAAATTGATGAAAAAGTATTCAGAATTGGCATAAACATGTTAAAATTCTAATAGTAAATAAATGCATCCCTAGTTGAGGGATGTTTTTTAACGCTTCAAAGACGAAAAAGCATAATATAATTGAGTTAAATATTAATAAAAAAGAAGATTAACATATTTATGAAAAAAAACATTATTATCGGCATAACTAGTATCGTTCTAGCTTTTGGTGCAATTATCGGCTTAGCTAAGGTATGCGCACCTAAGTCTGATGTCTCACAAGAAGCTGCTACAACGCAGACTAAGGCCAAAACTAAGAAAATAAATAAAATTAAGAAAAAACAAGCTAAAAAAGTAGATAATGGTGCTTTATATCGACCATATAGCGATCCTAAGGACTTGCGCAAGGCAGGCACTTGGAAGAAAAAGAGTGAGCTTAAAAAATATCCTAAGATTAAGCCGTATGAAAAGGATTTGACTTTGCGGGTATCATTAAAAGGAAACCGGACCTATTTGTTAAGAAAAGGCAAGGTTTTGTATACCATGTTATCAACTGGTGGAATCTACAAGAAGGGCAAGTCATTGACCCCAACTGGAACTTTTAGGATCCAAAATGGTCGTGGAGACAGCTTTTTCAATTATAACTTAGGTGAAGGAGCTAATAATTGGACTAGTTGGAGTCCTGATAACGTGTACTTGTTCCACTCTGTGCCAACTAAAGCTGATTATAGCTATAACTTAAAAGAAGCAGCCAAATTGGGAAGAACTCAAGGTTCACATGGTTGTATCCGTTTGAGTGTACCTGATTCTAAGTGGATTATGGATCACATCCCAGATGGTACGAAGGTAGTCATTAAAAATAATTAACAAGAACGTTGCTTTTTAAGCAACGTTTTTTAAAAAATTGCAGTAAAAAACTTTGTTCAAAGCGTTCAAGATTTTAATCCAACTCAAGAATGGCTTTTTTAACCAAATTAGTGGCAGAAGCCGTTTTTTCCTGCTATAATCATGTTTGCCAAGAAGTCAAAAGTAGTAGTTATTTTCTTTTTAAGCGAGTCTATGTTGGTGCAAGATAGATACTAGAAGATAATGAAGGCGTGTTTGACTGATAAAATCAAGAATTTAAATAAGCGGATACTTTGTATCAATCTGAGTGGTACCGCGGGTTTTTAACTCGTCTCTTTCTACATTTGTAGAAGGAGACTTTTTTATTTAGAAGAGAGGAATAAGATGGACTTTAAGAATGAAGTAGTTGACTTGGTTGCTAGTCAAGTTGATTTACCTAAAGAAAAAATTGCTGCATTAATTGAACGCCCTAAAAATGCTAAGATGGGAGACTATGCTTTCCCAGCATTTATTTTGGCTAAGACTTTGCACAAAAATCCTGCAGAAATTGCTAAAAATATTGCGGATAACTTATCAAGTGATAATTTCGCTAATATCCAAGCAGTCGGTCCTTACGTTAACTTTGCGATTGATCATGAAAAATTAGTTTCATCGACTTTGAAGGATGTTTTGACTGAAAAAGAACATTATGGTGATCAAAAGATTGGTGAAGGAAATGTGCCAATTGATATGTCTAGCCCTAACATTGCTAAGCCAATGTCAATGGGCCACCTTCGTTCAACTGTAATTGGTAATTCAATTGCTAAGACAATGGAGAAGGTTGGCTATACTCCTATTAAAATCAATTACTTAGGTGACTATGGTACTCAATTTGGTAAGTTGATTGCTGCCTACAAGCACTGGGGTAATGAAGAAGACGTTAAAAAAGATCCGATTATGAATCTTTTCCACTACTATGTAAAGTTCCACCAAGAAGCTGAGAAAAATCCCGAACTTGATAATGAAGGTCGTGAATGGTTCAAGAAACTTGAAGACGGGGATCCAGAAGCAGTTAAGCTATGGAAATGGTTCCGTGAGGTTTCATTAAAAGACTTCAAGCGAATTTATAAAGAACTAGGCGTAACTTTTGATTCATACAATGGTGAAGCTTTCTTTAACGATAAGATGCAACCAGTAATTGATGAATTAAAAGAAAAAGGTCTTCTTCATGAATCACGTGGTGCGCAAGTTGTTGACATGGGTGAAGGTGAAAATCCTGCTATTATCGTTAAATCTGATGGTACTTCAATTTACTTAACTCGTGACCTCGCCGCTGCTGAATGGAGAATGAAAGAATATAACTTCGTTAAGATGCTTTATGTTGTAGGTAACGAGCAAGCCCAACACTTTGTTGAATTGAAGACTGTTTTGAAAAAGATGGGTTATGACTGGGCTGATGAAATTCACCACGTACCATTTGGTTTAATCACCCAAGGTGGTAAAAAGTTATCTACTAGAAAAGGTAACGTTGTCTTCCTCGATCAAGTATTAAAGGATGCTGTTTCACTTGCTAAAAAACAAATTCAAGAAAAGAATCCAGATTTAGCAGATCAAGATCAAGTTGCTCATGATGTTGGTGTTGGTGCCGTTGTCTTCCACGATTTGAAGAATGATCGTTTAGACAATTTTGACTTTGACCTAGAAGAAGTTGTGCGTTTTGAAGGCGATACTGGTCCTTATGTTCAATACACTAATGCTCGGGCACAAAGCGTCTTACGTAAGGCTGCTGCGATGGGTGAAAATCCTAGCGAAACTGATCTAGCTCTTGATGATGACTGGGCTTTTGCCGTAGCCAAAGATTTAGCAGATTTCCCAAGAATTGTAGCTAGAAGTGCCGAAAAGTTTGAACCTTCAGTAATAGCTAAGTTTGCCTTAGATTTAGCTAAAAGATTCAATAAGTACTATGCTAATGTGAAGATTTTAACCAAGGACGATAAAATTGGTGCTCGTCTCGCCTTAGTTCAAGCAACATCAATCGTTTTAACGGAATCACTTAGATTGTTAGGTGTCAATGCTCCTAAAGAAATGTAAGAGAAAAACAATGAAAATAAGAAAATAACGCTTACATTCTGTGAAAAATTGTTCATATTTCAATTATTAGGGTACAATAGGCATGTAAGATATTTAGGAGGTATTTTTTAATGGCTTATTTTGACAACGGTAATCAAATCTTTAAAGATGCTCGTAAGAACCATTACGCTGTAGGTGCTTACAACACTAACAACTTGGAATGGACTCGTGCAGAATTACGTGCTGCTGAAGAAACTAGAACTCCATTGTTGATCCAAGTATCAACTGGTGCTGCTAAGTACATGGGTGGTTACAAGTTCGTTAAGGACATGGTAGCTGACCAAATGGATTCAATGAACATCTCAGTTCCAGTTATCTTGAACTTGGACCACGGTGACTTTGAATCAGCTAAGGAATGTATTGCTCTTGGTTACTCATCAGTTATGTTTGATGGTCACGCACTTCCAACTGATGAAAACTTGGCTAAGACTAAGGAAATCATCAAGTTAGCTCATGAACGTGGTATTTCAGTTGAAGCTGAAATCGGTAAGATTGGTGAAAACCAAGGCGGCGGTGAATTAGCTTCTGTTGAAGATGCTAAGGCTTTCGTTGCTGCTGGTGTTGACAAGCTTGCTTGTGGTATTGGTAACATCCACGGTGTTTACCCAGCAGACTGGAAGGGCTTGAACTTCGACCGTCTTAAGGAAATTGCTGAAGCTGTTCCTGACACTCCACTTGTACTTCACGGTGGTTCAGGTATTCCTGAAGACCAAGTTAAGAAGGCTATTCAACTTGGTATTGCTAAGATCAACATCAACACTGAATTCCAATTAGCATTCCAAGAAGCTACTCGTAAGTACATCGAAGACAAGAAGGACCTTGACAAGAAGGCTAAGGGTTATGACCCACGTAAGTTGTTATTGCCAGGTGCAGAAGCAATTACTGCCAAGATGAAGGAAATGATTTCTTGGATGGGTACTAAGACTATCGATGACGAACTTAAGGATGCTTCATTCGACCGTTCATCATTGAACGAAGAATAATCATTGATTATCTGTTAAATAAAGCTCAGCAATTCACTGGGCTTTATTTTTTTAGGAAAATTATGAATAAACAAGAATTAAAACTTCATTTACAAGATACCCAATGGCCATTGACCTATATTGATCATGACCGTAATATCGTTCGTGCAATTGTGATTGATGAAAAACAGAATTTTTATTTTGTGAGAGCTAAGAGAAATGATGATTTTGGTGAAGCAACTTTAATTGAAACTTCAGGCGGCGGTGTTGAAGCAGACGAGAATTTAGAAGAAGCATTAAAGCGAGAACTAAAAGAAGAACTCGGTGCGAATGTGGAAATAATTGATAGAATAGGTGTTGTTGACGATTATTATAATCTAATTCACCGCCACAATATTAATAACTATTATTTGTGTAAAGCTATTTCTTTTGGTGAAAAGCATTTAACGCCTGATGAGATAAATGAATTTCATTTATCAACGTTGAAGCTTAGTTATGATGAAGCCTTGCGAGAATATAACCGCTGTGCAAATACACGAATCGGCAAATTGATTGCGGCACGTGAATTACCAATATTAAAGCAAGCTAAAAATTTACTAGATCGGAAGAAAAATAGATGAATAAATATAATAAATTATGGCAATATATTAAAGATAATAAGGCTGGGGGTTGTCTTAGATCATTCCTTTTTGCGTTATAAAAAAGAATTACCAGCTTATGGCTTTGAAGTGAAAAAAATTTCATTGAAGAATAAAGTGGTGAAGTTTCATCAGTTGTAATGAAAGCTATTAATAACTAAAGTAGTAGTTTGCGATAATATCTTCAAAATTAGTAACTATGTTTTGTTTTAGAAAAAGACTAAGATGTAAGTAAAAAAATGGGAGGATTAATAAGTTACTATGAAGAAGGTTTTATCTTGGCCAGTATATTATCAACTATCAGAGATTTATACGGCGCCATTAAATGTAATTTGGTTTGTCTTTGGCGCGGCAATGTCGTTTCAACAATATCACATGTTTAATTTGATTAACATTTTGCTGTGCTTAGTAGATGTTTTTTTGTTTGATTTAGCAGTTAATATTGCTGATAATTACTATGATTATCTTCATGGCAAAGATCGACATTTTTTGACTGATATAAATCCAATTGGACGTCTGAAGTTACCTTTAACTGATGTTAGAAACTTAGTGTGGATTAGTTACTTTATTTCGGCGATTCCGGGTATTATTTTGGTTTATCGCACCGGCTGGCCAGTACTAATAATGGGAGTTGTAGGATATTTCATTGGAATATTTTACACTGCGGGTCCTAAGCCACTGAATGCAACACCGATCTGTGAATTAGTGGTATCTTTCTTTATTTCGTATTTCATTATGCTAGTAAGTATCTATGTCACAATTTACGGCACTTATCCTTTGACCTGGAACTTAGCATTAACTACTCTAATAAGATGTTTGCCTTTAACACTCATTTTCTATGCTTTGCAGTTAGCTAATAATACTTGTGATTTGCATGAAGATTTAAACAATGGGCGCCATACTTTGGCCAGTTATACTGGTAAAAAATATGCTCTTAAAATAATTAAGACGTTGATTATTGCGGGATTATTATTTCCAATTATCGTTGTTCTTTTTGGTTTGGCAAAATGGCCATTGATCTTTAGTTGTTTTTTGTTGCCAATATTATGGCCAAAATTAAAACAATTTTTTGAGCATCCGGATAAGCAAACCACCTATTTACAAATGATCAAGTATCTATCAATATTTTTCATTACATATATAGCTATTTACACAGTTTTGGTTTTAGTTTAGAGGAAAATTATGGCTTTGAATATCATAGATAGAGGATTACACTCATTGATAATGAGGGGGAAATAATTATGTTTGGCAAGAAGAAGGATAAGAATTCAGAATTTTCACCAGATATTATGTCTTTTAAAAATGCACTTGAGGAAGTGCGTTTTACGCCCGAAGTTGAACATGACGCAGAGTTAATTAACATGTTTGACGAAGCAATTGATAAAGCCGAGAAGGGTGAATCTGTTCAAACAATTTATGGTCGACTCAGTTATCAAATTACGCAATACATCCAAACGCATCATTTCAAGGCACCCAAGCCAGTGACTGAATTCTTACATGGAAGTACTGGAAGCGTAGCAACTGGACTGACTTCAGTCCCAGTTTCTTGGAATACAGTACACTAATCAATATGACAGAGTAGCAAAGAATGCTATTCTGTTTTTCTGTATGTGGTGAATTTGATGTCGAATATGGTCAAATATGATGTATTGTTTCATAATGATAAAAATATGATATCATATCTCCAATTACATTTATTGATAAAAGAGAGGTATAAAATAATGAAATTGAAAAACTTTTTGATCGGTTTGTTGATGTTGGCAGGAGTTGTTGTAATGTTTGTGGCTATGCCTAAGCAAGCAAATGCTTCAGCTGATGGAAACGTAGTTGAACAGTATGCAGCTACTGTGGTTAGTGAATCCAATATGAACTTCAAGGGGAATATTGCTGAGGAAAATACTAATCCATTTGTGAGTTTTGTTAGAGAAATACCAGGAACCACAAATTGGTGGCATGTTTTATATAACAAATGGAGAAGACATGGAAAGAGATAAAAATGTCCAATTTAATGTTTGAGATAATACTGCAAACTATATTTATTATTATTTCTGTTACTTTTGATATTTTAATTTTTGATAGAATATCTCTTTCCGCACGTAATAAAAAAGATAAAACTTTTTTAAGCTTGTTTACTGGATTTATAATTCTTATAAGTATAGTAAGTTCCATATTTTTTAATAGTTTTTATTTAATAACAACGATATGTGAAATCGTGGGATTATATATCTATTTTGGAATAGTTAGAAAGAAAAATAAGAACTTGTTTTAGGGTCAGCTATAATTTTTAGTTTAGTTGATCTTATTTTTATGGTGAGTGAAAGGTTAATAAATTCACTTTTTTTGTTATTCGATTCAGAAAGTCAAATATATCTGTGGGATATTCTAATAGATATCGTAGTACTACTTGCTTTGTATAGATACAATGAAAGGATCAGGGAGTTTCTTACAGATATCAATAGTTCAATATTTTTAGGAATTATTATATATTTGTATGTTTCAATTGAACTGGTGAATTATTATTTATCTAGTGATCGAAGGGCTGTAGAAGTTATTCAAATTTCTTTGGGTTTATTAGTGTTGCAAACTTTTTTTGCAATTCTTGTTTATGCTGGAATGGTACATATTCAAAAGGATTTATTGACTAGACAAGAACAAGAACAACAAAAACTGCAGTTAAAATTAACAGAAACAAAGAGAGAAAATACAGAAATTAGAAATAGAGAACTAGCATTAAAAGAGCAACAGCTACAGATAGAAAATGCTCAACTAAAAGAATATTCTAATTATCTTGATAAAAATGAAGATGAACTCCGTCATTTTAAGCATGATTATGAGAATCTTTTAAACAGTTTGAAAATTAGTGCAGAAAAAGGGGATAGTGAGTCTGTTGTAAAACAGCTGGCAGAATATACTGATAGTCAGATTGATGAAAAAGCACTTCGTAAATATAAAGGTGTTAATCATATTCATGTTGAAGAATTAAAGAGTATTGTAATTACTAAGTTAGCTAAGCTCTATAATGAAGAAATTCCTTATAGTTTTGGTTGTGATGTGGAAATTTATAATATCCCAAAGTCAGTAAATATTTTTGATATAGTACGGATTATTGGGATTACATTCGATAATGCGATTGAAGAGAGCCAAAGTTTGATTAAGCAAACTGGTAATACTGATAGTGCTAAAGTTGATGCTATGTACTATCAAGAAGATGGCAATTTTGAATTCCGAATTCGAAATCGAATAGCAGCAGATACTAGCTTGGCTTTTGATATCCTAAGTAAAGATGGTTATTCTACTAAAAAACATCATACTGGTATTGGATTAGCCAATGTTAAACAAATAGAGTTAAAGTATGAAGAATATATGCTTGTGAATTATGGAATTGAGAATGGCTGGTTCAATTTTGAGTTAGAAATTATGCCAGATAACGAAGGAGGAATAGAATGAAATATCCAGTATTCATTTGTGATGATGATCAAATGCAAGTAAATGATATAGTCAAAATGATTGGAAAAGCTGAAGAAATTCTTTCTGATGAGCATGCTATTGAATTTGATGTGGCGTTTACAACTACTTTTGCAGACGCAAAGAAGTTTTTGAAAGATAATATCTATACTGGAGGTGTTTATCTATTAGATATAGAACTTGGTAAAGAGATCGGTCAAAATAATGGTTTTGATTTAGCAGAATTGATTAAGAACCAAGACAAGAGAGCACAGATTATCTTTATTACAACGCATGCCGACTTATCTTTGATTTCTTTTGAGAGAAGACTTGGTCCTGTTGACTATATTGTAAAACCGAGAAATAAGGAAGATTATGATAGATTTAAACAGCGGCTTGTTGCTACGTTAGAAATTTCTATTTCAAATATTGAGAATTTTGATTATACAGAAAAGCTAACTTTTCATTATAAAGTGGGAAGACAAGTGAGAAACATAGATATTGATGATATTATTTATATTTCGACCACCAAAACACCACATAAGTTGGTTATGGTGAATGTAAGAGGCGAAAATCAATTCTTTGGCAGTATCAATCAATATGCTAAGGAGTCTGCGGCTTTAGTAAAGATTAGTCAATCTTGTTTAGCCAATCCTAAAAATATAAAATTAATTGATTTGCCGAAGTACAAAGTAACGTTTGTAAACGGTGATACTGTTGATTTTTCACAATCGGCGTATAAAAGAATGCAACATTTATATGATAAAATTCAATCTTAAAAATTAGTCAATACGTGTAAATTTGATTATTCTAACTCTTATTTGCATTGTTTTAGTGTCATATTTTAATTAATGAATTGAATTTGTATCGCAATAAGCGGCTTATGACAGAAAGTTCGAATGGAATAGTACCGTGCTAACATAATTTATGTAAGTTACGAAGAGGTAGTTGAGTAACTTATGAATGTCAAATATAAGTTGATTTTATGAGGGAAAAGAAAATAAAAATTTTCAACAAGAAGAACTTATTACTGTCATCTGCAGTTGTTGCAGGGATGTTATTAGTATCAGATGTAAATAGTGCTACATTTACTGTGTACGCTGCTGAACAGCAAAGTAGTGTTGGACAAGCTAGCCAAGCAGTAAAGGCTGGCAATAGTTTAACCCAAGAACAAATTCAACAAGCAAATAAGTATATTAAAATTGAAAATAATCAGTATATGCTTGATACTTCGAATAAATCATGTACTTTAAGTCCAGAAACTATTCATAAGATTCAAGAAGCTTTAACTTTATTTAATAAAACTGTTAGAGAAAACAATGTTGTATTATTATCTAATGAAGATGTAGAAAATAATAATTTGGATCAAGAAGTATCTCCTTTTATCACTTTTGTGAAGGGTAAAAAGAGAAAACATCGTAAGTCTCATGGTTATATTGTAGGCTACGGATCAAATGTATATTGCTATAAAGACAGTAAAGGGAACTTCCATTACTATGTAACAAAAAGCCCATTGCAAACTGTACTTGATGTTAATCGCCAAGGATTAGAATCTGCATTAGGTGGTGGCTGGGTACAAGCGCCAGAAAATGCGCATTGGCATGGCTTTGAATATCATAGATAGTGATTTATACTATTACTGATAGGGGGATTTAATATGTTTGGCAAAAAGAAAGATCAAGATTCGGAACTTTCACCAGATATTATGGATTTTAAAAATGCACTTGAAGAGGTACGTTTTACACCTGAGGTTGAGCATGATGTAGAATTAATTAAAATGTTTGATGAAGCAATCGACAAGGCGGAAAAAGGTGAAGCTGTTCAAACTATTTATGCCAGACTAAGCTATCAAATTACTCAGTATATTCAGACACACCATTTTAGAGCGCCAAAGCCAGTTAGTGAATTTATTCATGGAAGTACAGGAAGTGTGACAACGGGATTAACTTCGATTCCAGTTTCTTGGAATACAGTACACTAATGTGTGTTAAAATGCATTTGCAAGCCACAAAAGATAAATTAAGCAACTTGCAATTATCATTTTTTATAAAGAGGTAGTGTTTAAAATGAAATTTCAAAAATTAGTAACGAGTGCATTATTAGTAGCTGGTACTGCTAGTGCGTTAGCTGTTGCACCTGTATCAGTAATTGCGGCAACTAGCAAGAATGCTCCTGTAGCAGCAGTTCAAAACAAGGCTAACTTTACCAAAGAAGGTTACATCATGCGTGTTCTCAACGATCGTGATGCATCCCCAATCTATGTTGGTAAAGCTAACTACAATAAATTGGTTAAGAATGTAACTCCTGCTAAAGGCGCAAAGACTATCAGTCCCAAGAAAGTACAAAAGGTCAAGTTTAGAATTGAAAAGGTTCTTAATGTGAAAGGCCGTGGCGCTGGTGCTCCAGTATACTTAGTTGCTTCAAAGGATAAAAAGTATTCAACTTGGACTACTCAAGCTTTCTTGCAATACTACTACCTAAACAGCAAGTCTATGCAAGGTGTGACTAAGCCACTCAAGCGAATTGCTAATAGATTAAATACCAGCCTGAAGAAGGCAAACAACAAACGTGACTTTAACGCTGCAATGAAAGCTGCTAAGAGGTTACGTGGCAGTCAAAGAGATTTTGTTTTACGTTCATTGAATCAACTAAAGAAGGATGGCTCCATGAATGTAGAAGGAAAGAACTTGTTATTGTTTGGCTTATAAAATTAAGATATTAAGTAGTAAAGCTCAGCGAATGACTGAGCTTTATTTTTCTAAAAAATAATTTTTATGCATAAGAAAAGATTAGTTATTAGCAGTATATTTGTGCTTCTTATCATTGCTGGAATAGGGATAATATTTTTTAGCAAGAATTATGGGCAAAGTAATACTGTGGTTCGAGTTCAAACTGTAAATATTAATTCTAAAGCTAAAAAGATTGCTAACTATGACGTGCTTGCAAATGGAAAAACACGTGAGTCTCATAGTACGGGTGATTTTAGTACGGCAGAAAGAATCAAGGTTAGTCCAAATATTTTTGACACGTATACTAAGAAAAATCAAACTCATTTAAGACTATTGAAAGAAGTGCCATTATATAATCAAAAGAAACACAAAGTTGATGATGCTAATTATTGGAAAATGATAAACAGCATTACTAAAAATGTGCACGCTGATATTTATAAATTGACATTGTTTAAGGCACATAGCTCTTATTATGCTTATGTGCAAATTAATCAGTGGATTTTAGATGCAGGTACTCTTTATGAATATAATCCTAAGTCGAACATTTTAAGAAAATTGTGTGATTTTGATGGAAAAGAAGTCATAAATATTAGCCATTAATCCATGATAAAGCTCAGCGAATTACTGAGCTTTATTTTTTTGTGAACGGTAGTCGGCAAACAGTATAATAAACTTATACCAAAAACATTGAAGTGGATTATATTTAGAAAAGAAGATGGAAAATGGCTAAAAAGTTACGCCACGCTTGGTATTAGCGATTTTGTCGGCAGGGATGCTCTCATTTTTAGGAATATTGGATGAAACAGCCACGACAGTTACTTTTCCAACGTTAATTAAAGAATTTTCGATTACCACTGATCAAGTTCAGTGGGTAAACACACTAGTCTTATTGGTAATTGCGACTATCGTACCGATTAGTTCACAGATTAGATTAAGAATTTCGACTAAGAAAATTTTTATTCTAGGAGTTCTTTTGTTTACTTTGGGGCTAATCATCGATATTTTATCACCGCGCTTTGATTTATTGTTATTAGGACGGGCAATGCAAGGAGTCGGCACGGGGATTGGCTTACCGTTAATGTACAATATTATCTTGGCTGAAGTACCTAAAGAAAAACTAGGCTTTATGATGGGAATCGGCACTATGATTACTGCCTGTGCCGTTGCCTTAGGGCCAGTTTTTGGCGGAATGATTACCGATGCACTTAATTGGCGCTGGATCTTCATTATTTCGCTATTTTTAATGAAAAACGCCCGGAAATTCCCCGTATTTTAATGCGGGGATGGATAGGGCCAAGCTGACCTAATGGTCAGCTTTTTTTATTAAAAAATGAAGACATATGTTCGACTTTCCTGTAAAATATAAATATCTAATCTACAGAAGGAGGTGAAACACATGAAGAGAATGAGTAGTTTAGCCTACCATTTTGGCTTGAAAGTACGCTTTTATCCTAGTTCTAAACAAAAGAAAATCATCAAGCTAAATTATGATGCTCAGCGTTTTGTCTACAACTCTTATGTAGGACGTAATCGGAACAATTATCGGGCTAAGGGCTACTTAGCTGTTAGACAATATCAAGTAATGCCTTTTGCCTTTTCTGTTCTTAATAATTATGAGACTAAGCTAGCAGAAGAAGTAGTCGCCAATAATGAGTTATTGGCTAAGCCAAAGAACATTCGCGATGCCTATAGCTTTTTACGCGTTAAAGAAATTGACAGTCTCGCTATTGCCAATGCGATTCAAAACTATCAGAAAGCTTGGAACAACTATCGCAAGCTTGGTCATGGAATTCCGACTTTTCACAAAAAACGTAGTGATTGGTCATATCAGACCAACTGTCAGTATCCTAAACAGACAGAAGCCTTTCTTGATAACGGGACAGCTAGATTTATTGATGCTAAGCACGTTAAATTGCCTAAGCTAGGCGTTGTCCGCATTGCCAGCTTTAGAAAATTGATTAAAGAGCGTTTGCTTAATCATATCCCAACTAGAATTGGCACAGTCGCGATTAAAAAGACCGCTGACGACCAGTTTTACTTATCAATGCAGTTAGGCAGCGATATTGCCTTTGTTAAGGAATTGCCTAAGACGCAGAGTCAAATTAGCATCGACCTCAATCTTGATAATTTCTTAACAGCATCTAACGGATCAATGGTCGCTAATCCACGCTTTTACCGCAAAGCCAAAA
>OKSF01000383.1_pt1 | contig 42396 bp, 49 predicted proteins | sample 1606061 | NCBI WGS metagenome assembly OKSF01 (sample SAMEA3541567, study PRJEB24748) | human gut metagenome | biome: human gut; feature: human-associated habitat; material: faeces | place: China | collected 2012
TCACGATACGTGATGTTATCTTTTGCCTCGGCCGTATCATACCATATTTAGGAACGCGATGCAATGGCGTTTCTCAGTCACATTAATATGCCAGTAAATTGTATACGGAAGCATAATAGACCTCAAGCATTTTCCAGTTATACGGAATTCGGCAAAATAAAGTGACGTTTGGAGTCAAAACTTAAATTTCATAGGATAATTACAGAATAATAGCAATGTACTTGATATTGTATAAAAAAAATCAGGGCCTATTCCGTTTATGCCAAAAAAAAGTACATTTCATGTCACGGAGGAATTTTTAAGCATCAACACGAGTTATAATACACTTGCAAAAGGATGATTGTTCCCTTACCGTGAACAGAAAGGAGGTACCTATGTTGAGAATTGCCCTCTGCGATGATTTACAAGACCAGTTGGAAATCATGAAAACAGCCGTACAGACTTATTACCAGAACAAAGCCTCGAATATCGAGATATACGCCTATAACAACGCCATGAACTTTGTAGACGCCGTGGAAGAAAGGAAAGATTTCGACATCATCTTGTTGGATATCTGCATGCCCGGCCTGCTGGGAACCGATATCGCCCGTGAAATGAGAAAACAGAAAAGTCAAGCCGAAATCATCTTCCTGTCGACAAGTGACGAATTCGCCGTCGAAGCCTTCGACGTCCGGGCCGCCCATTACCTGACCAAGCCGTTTACACAAAAACAATTCGACCAGGCCATGGACCGGGTCATGGACACGATACGCCAGCGGCACAGCAAAAAGATCATCTTTCGCCTCGTCGGCGGCGGCATCCAGGTCGAAGAAGTCAACAACCTGCTCTTCATCGAAAGCAACGGCCATGTCCAGCAAGTCCACACCTATGACGGCTCCATGTTGGAAACGCGCCAATCCCTGTCAGCCCTGCTGCAGACCTTTGAATCCATCGTCCCCGGCCAGTTCGTCTCTCCCGGAAAAGGTTATTTTCCATAATCTTCTCCTCACTCTCCTTCTGGTTTTTATATGCTGCACAAATTTCTTCCACACACTCCGCAAATCCTCCATCCTGCAAATACCGCTCAAAACATTCTTCCAGATAAAGCACAGGAACCACTTGCGGCGGTTCCTGCGTTCTGCTGATTGAAAGACCTGTTTTTTCTGTTCCGTTGAGTTTTGAATTCGTAGTAATCTGTACTTCATAATCCTTTCCTAAATGCTTTTGTACCTGTTCTTTCATCATCTCTATAAATGTTCTGTAATCCATAATCCACTTCTCCTTTTATTTGTATTTTATCTCTTTTTACGCTATTTCTTCGCTATATTCTGCATCCCAAATTTCTTCACCATGAATTTCGCTCATATCATCTGATAGTTCCTTTTTGATAGTCTCATCATTCGACAATGCTTTTCGGAAATCCGTTTTTAACGGTGCATATTTCAACGCCTGCTTAATCACCGTTTTCTTCGCCATGCCAATATAATTGCTCTTCCAGGGGCTGAAGGAAGAATCAAATGCTTTGGAGTATTCCTTTGCATATTCATCCATTGCAGTTTTACTCATTACCTCAAAGCCAAACCCTCCATTTACGAGCTTAAACAGCCCATAAAACAAACGGACTTCTCCCCGCTCTTTTAAAGTCGGGCAATGTTCCAGTTTCGGATTCAATCCTAATTCATAGGAAAAATCGTCATTTTCATAGACTGCTTGTGCAGATATAATCTGCATCTGCGGATTTCGGTAACTTAAATCAATGAGCCCTTTATACCCGATTTGAAACTGGCATTCCATCACACCCTTATTATTGTAAGGAATCAGATACGCCTGTCCCAATGGGGTATTCGGTTCTAATCCAAGCTGTGCTGCATTCATTAACGCCGCAAGAAAACTCATCTGCGTACACTCCCTTAATTTTGGTGTAGTATTCAAAGCAGACAATGCCATCCTTGTGAACCGTTCCGGTGTAATGACCTCTGGAAGAGCCTTTTTAATTTCTGGTTCCATAGCTTTAATTAAGTCTGCAATACTCATGGACTTTGTTAATTTTGTTTCGCCCTTTGTATTTTCAGCCTTTTTGGCTAATTCTTCTTTTATTCCCGCCATTTTCTTTGCCTCCTAAAAATATACAAAAATAAGAGGCAGACTGTTACATCCACCTCTTAATCTTTGTTTCCTCTATTCCTGTTCGGTTAAATATTTTTCTACTGCTTCCAGAAAAACCTTTGCACTTGCAAGCTGGTTCTCCGTTTCTGTTCTTCCTACTATGAAAAAATCATCATAGTCTGATTTTTCTCTCAAAAAGGAACTGCTTTTTATAATTACGGATAATTCCCTATCCATGATACCTTCCTTAATATATTCCTTATTGAAATATGCAATCACTCCCGAATGTTTGGAAGAATCAAAACCTTTTAAAATATTCATAGCTCTCATTGCGTGAAAGATTGCATAATAGGAACGGTTTAAAGAAGTTTTATACTGACCAATCTTCAAGTTGTCCTCCGCTGCTGAAAGCATTTCTTTTGCCCGTTCCATACGGTATCCTGCCAGTTCTTTTAAGCTGCTTTCCACAAAACAACACCTTCCTCTCTGACATTTTTATAGAAAGGAAGAACTTCTCCCCATTTTTCTAACTGTTCTTCCTGAATATCAACGATTGAAAACACTCTGTTGTATTGGATATCCATTTCAGCAGACCAGCGGAGAAATTGCTCCTTCTCAATTTCTTCCATATCTTTTCTCATAATAATTGCAATATCAATATCACTTTCTTCTGTGGCTTCATTTCTTGCAACAGAACCGTATAAGATAATCGTCTGAATATCATCACCAAAAATCAACCGCAGCCCATGAATCAGGTCTTCTTTCATTTTTTCAGATAACATCCGTCTCACCTCTTTCTGTGATAATTATTTTTACCCAAATGGTATTTCTGTATATCTACATATTATCATAACCAGTTATATCAAACAATCCAAATATTCTAATTTAGATTCATCAATAAAACTTCTTATCAAACAGCATTGCCAAGAATTCTACAATCTGTGGTCTAAAAATCAAAATCAGTAAAATCAATACAATGAAAACCAAACAAATTTTCATATAATTATGTTTCATTTCTTTTTCCTTTCTTACGCTGCTTTTACTGTAAATCTTCGGCTCAACACAGATTTCCTATACTTTTCGTAGATTTCAGGCTGTTCTTCTTTTAAACGCTTCTCATCTAAACGGTTACTTTGCACTGCTTTCCATGACACTCGGTACTGCTCATTTTCTGCAATTTCTGCCTCTCCAAGATACAGTTTCAACTCTTGTTCAATCTGTCTTTTCTCTGTATCCATTTTCCCGATAATCTCCGAAAGTTCCTGACGTCGTTTTATTTTCTCATTAAATCCCGTCAAAGGAATGGTTTCTGCAATAGTCTGTTTATAATATTCTGCAATGACGCTGTCCGCAAGTTTGGAACCGTCAGGGCTTGGCATCTGTCCTTTCAGAACATGATTCTGCCAAAAATTCTCCTCAATCCGAATCAAATCCTCAATCATTTCCTCATCACGCTCTATTTTGTAGTATTTGAACTCTCTTCCATAGATTAAAACTGCTATGTACCATACATCCGCATTGCATACTGCCATATAATGAAGACACTGAATTTGATAAGATAATGGAATTTTGCCATTTTCCCACTGTTCGGTCATATAAGGACTTGCTGTCTTACATTCTAATCCTGCATTCTCTCCTACAACCATACGGTCTACATCAGCTAACATGAACGGATATTTTTCATGATAAAACATCGCATTGGCACGTCTGACCTTTTTTCCAGTTGCTTCTGTAAATCTTCGTGCCACATAATCCTCAAATTCTCTTCCCTGACGCATAGCCTCATTGTCAATCTCTTCTATTTCGTCTGAAATCTTATCCTGATATACCTGCATAGCTGTACGGTACGGGTTCAGTCCACAGACTGCCCCCGCATCTGACCCTCCAATTCCTTGTTTTCGGTATTTAAGCCATTCCTTTTTATCTAAATTCAACGTTGATACTAATTTTTTCATGCTGCCATTCCCTCCATTTCTTCCTTTTTCACCTTCTGATACTTCTCCTGAAGTTCTTCCACATTTTTCTCAATAGAACATTGCAATTCTTCCATATGAGAATCTTCTTCTTTCAACCATCGGTCATAGAGAAAAGCCAGAAGGTTTGGAAACACAAGGAGAGTTTTTAACTCTTCCGGCTCCATCTTCTGGCTCAGTTCTATCAATAATTCATATAAATTGAGCATTGTATCAATCTGATATGCCCGTTCAAACAATACCTCTACGCCTTGCTTTAACATCTTCTTTTTAAAACAGGTATTTTCCAGTCCAATCTTGAGGCAGAATAGTTCCCGCAATTCCTTGTCCATAATTTTATCTCCTTACGCTGCTTTCATCATCTGATACGCCCTGTCTATCAGTGGATTGCCTTCCACCGTTCTTGCAAACAGATTTTCTTTATAATTTGCTGTCCTGCGTAACGGTTCTGCATGGGTGGCAAAATCGCTTACCGCATTCACGAAAGCATACGCATTTTTCCCTACATCTTTCAAATCCGGCGCATCAAAATACCGCATCTTCATATCTTCACGAAGACGTTTCATATTCCGTATCTGCTGTGGAGTGGAGTCCTCTTCCAGCGGCAACAGAATTTCAATATACTCCAACACTTGTTGGTCAGTCAATTTCTTTTTACGAAGTGTTTCAAATTCTTTACCAAGATTATCCATATATTTTTCCGCCATGAATAAAGTATCTTTTGCCTCCTGCATCTTCCCTTTTATATCCCCAGTATGTATCATAGACCAAGCCCGTTTTGCCGTAGACAATGCCAAATTCAATGTGTTCTGACATACGATACGAATCGGTGTGATTGCTGCCTTGATTGCCCCCGAACCGTCATGAGAGTTGAAGAATACCAAATACGGGCTGATTCTTTCGCCGGAAATAATGTACTCATGCGGAAGATGTGCCAATAACCATACCTTTTTTCCCCCTTGTAAACTGCCTGCGGTTTCGTATCGTACACCTTCTCCTAACAGTTCATCTGTAAAGGCAAATGCCTCCTGATTCTGTACAATCTTATAGCGGTCTGTCACAACACCCAGTACCTGACGGTCTGTATCCCGGACATTTGCTTTGTATCCTTCAATCAATTCCTCTGTTTCCGTATAAATTGGTTCTTGGATGACATTCCACTCTAAGCCTGCCGCTGTCAGTGCTTCTTTTGAATTTAATGCTTCATTTACCCTTGTTCCTAATCCATGCCAGGGTGTTTCCCTCACATAAAACATACTTTCTACATTTGCTGCCATAATCAATTCCTCCTTTATTTTGCTAATCTTTTTTCTTATGCTATTTTACTCTCTGTATCTTTCCAACTTTCCCATTCCAATATATTCGCAATGCTGTGGAACTCTTCATCTCCCAGTACAATATGGTCTAATACCCCAATGTCCAACAGTTCCCCTGCCTTTCTCAGCTTTTTGCTGATATCCAAGTCACTACTGCTTGGCCTGCTGTCTCCTGACGGATGGTTGTGAAAGACAATGATGGATACCGCATTGCTTAAAATAGCATTTTTAAACACTTCCCGCATTCCTACCAAACATTGATTCACCATTCCTATTGCGGCTACTTCCATGCTGACTGGCTGTGACTTTCCATCCAAACAGCACACCACCAGGTATTCCTTGTCTGCATTTTCAAACAAAGGCTTTGCAAACGCTGCCGCATCCTCTGGACAACAAAAACACCTACCATTGTTCCAGTATGATTTTTCACGGACTGCGATAGTCCGTATGACGGAAACTCTGGTATGTTCCAGTTCTACTACACTCTGTAATGTCTTCTTTACCATTCCTTTAATCCTCCTTTGTGATTTCCTCGATTGCTACCGCAATCACTCCTAAAATTGCAATTAGAATCTTCCCCATGCCATACCTCCTCTTTCTGCATAGAAATAGAGCAGAACCCCGAAAGATTCTGCTCTGTCAGATATTGTTTCACTATTATAATATGTAATTGAAAATTGTAACTTTTTACCGATTAAATTCTGCCGACCATGTATAAGCTCTTCTATCTGTCACATCCAGCACAATCCCACTGTCTGTTCCTGATATTTCACCTGAATTTGTAACGAACATATTACTATCATCTGACCAGGTAAAGGTAATTGTCAACCCATACTCACTATACTGTGCTGTATTCTGGCTTGTAATTTGTGCTGTTTCCGTCATAACAGTGTAGAAATCCGGTGTAAGTGCTCCCAGCTCAAACGTCAAAATATCATTATGAATATCCAAAATTTTAATCCATCCCGTCCAACCATTTCCATTATCATCTATTGTACAATATACTCCTGCCTTTCCTATAAATGCAGTATTAACTCCATTTATTTCATCTTCCACTTTCTTAATTAATTCTACATTTTTCTTTTCAAATTCATTAAATACATGCTCTGAATTAAATTCAGATGAAGGAACTGTCCCCTGATACCAGGATGTACTTTCAAAATGACTTTTTAAACCAGCGTCTTCAAACATGTACCCATGCCTTGCAAAAATTTCATTCCTGCCAACCATCAAATCCTCTACTGTTTTTGCACGAATTTCATCTTCAGACAGATATTTTTTATCACTGTCTGGGAAAATAAATTCTGCCCTTAATTTTTCTTCTTTTGCCTGCTGATAAGAAACTACTTCCTCTTCGGATAGTACCCTGTAATGTATTTTATTCAGTTTTTCCTCTGCAAAACTACATTCTACACTGCTTTTCTTTTCCAAATTAAGGAACTTTAACATTCCCTCTGCTTCTTCTTGTTCAGGATACGCCTCTGCCAGATTATTTTTCACTTCTTCTACAGACATTCCCAGCCTGGTTTTATGAAAAGATGGCGTTGTTGCTTCTTCACCTTCAATAGAAATGCTCTGTATCATTTCTCCCTGACAGGCAACTTTAATACTTCCATCTAACCCTGTATATTCTTCTTTGCCATCTACTTTTTTCAATCCAGCCTCTTCTAATTCAGAAATTGAGGTTCCTATCATAGTTTCAAAATCTTGAGAAGAAAAATCTTTTACTTCTTTTATTTTCTTCTCTTTTGTTTTTTCCGCATTCCCAACAGAATTTTCTTTTACTGTCTGCTGTCCACGCTTTGTAGATGTATCTGTTTTACCTATAATTACGCCTATCGCAACAGCGGCTATAACCACAACAGCCGCCCCTACTCCTATCCATAATTTTTGTTTACCAGGACTTTTCTTTATATTCCCCATTGTTCCAAGTTCATCTGTTCTATTATCTACAGGTTCTCCGCAATAAGGGCAGGACTTCCAGTCATCTTCCAGTTCTTTCCCACATTTTCTGCAAAACATGATTTCTATTCTCCACTACTCTCTAACTTCAAAGAAAATTGGCGATTTACTCTTTTTCAAGTCAAACATGGCAATTTCCGGTTGTTTTTTCTCACCCATTTTTTTGATTTCCCCTAATATAATATCCTCCTGATAAATATGTACAGTATTTCTTAAAAAGGTCATACTGTCATTTTTTCCCCATACAGCACTGCTGCTGGTTCTTGGATAAATAGCATTCTTTATAGCCACATAATTTTCTGTTGTAACAATTTCTTCTGGATTTGCCATAAATGCAATCTTATCTGAAAATTTCCCAGAAAGAAACGGATATTCATTTAAGCTCTGCATACTGTCCTCTGTGATATTGTATCTATGATAATAACTATTCCACCCTTCTTTAAAAACATGAAGAAAGACAGAATCCTCTACACATTCAAGCATAGCAACCGTTGTATTATCATCTGCTGAATATTTGCATATTTTTTTAGTTTCGCTTAAATCTTTCTTCATACTCCAAACTTCATAATTGCTCGCAATATATATTTTTTTATCTGTTTCAATCACCACATTCATTCTTCTAATTTCCTGATTTAGCTTATAAAAATCACCTTTAAAATTTATTTTATAAATTCCTCCAAATCCTGCATCTACCATAACACCATCTGACAGGACATAAAACTTTCCTATTCCAAATTTTTTATTTAAAATTCCTAAAAAATCCTCTGTCGGTGTTTCTTTTTTCAATTTTTCTAATGGAAATTCACCTTTACCGCCAGTTTTAAAATTTTCCCAATATAATTCTGTTGCCTTCTCAAAGCGTCCCTTAGCATTTGTCCAAATCAAAATTCCATTTTTTATGCTCGCATCTACATTTTCATCCAGTGTTTTCACTACAGATGCTTTTCTTTTCAATAAGTCAAAGGCTACGACTTGTCCACTATTTAGAAGCAGATATTCCTTTTTTTCTTCTTCTTTTTCCTCCATATTAGGCATATTCATTGCCTCTAAGATTTCATTTGGAGAATATCCCAATTCACCACCTATATCTATCGGATTTCTTTTTCCATAATCCTTATGGTTTAAGATTTCATGCATTATTTCTCTTAACTGCTGTTCTTTCATTTCTCCCACCCACTTTACATTAATTCTTTTTCAATCTGTTTTGCATTGTTCATCGTTTTTTCTATTTCTACTTTATTGATTGTATTCATTTCATTTTCGTTTTTCGCTTTTTCTACAATATTTACCTGACACATTTTATATAAGAGACCTACCAACAATACTGTATTTTCTGTTGCGATTTTTTCTTCTTTCGTGAATAAATTCCAGTCTGTTTTATTTCCTTGATTCACCGTAAATGAAAGCCACGCAAACCATTTGTAATACAAATTTTTAATCTGCTTTAAAGATTCCATGTACTCTTCTGCAGTGTCCTGTAATTCAGATAAATACGTACATATCGTTTCAATTGTTTTCTCGGCTTTTTTCATTTCTTCATACGTTGCATCTGCTTTATCGGACATACTTTCACCCTTTAAGCTAAATAGGATTCCACCAACCATCAATCCTAAACCAAGAGATGTCGCAGCCAGTACTTTTGAACCCAAAGCCATTCCACCTGCAATAATCCCACCACTTTTAAGTGCTCCGCCACCGAGAGCGGCTAAAGCTGCATTTGTTGCTGCTGCACCACTTAAAGATGAAATTGCTGTCCCTGTTGACGCAGTTCCAAGTGCCATGACAGCCGAAGTAGTCGCCCCTGCCGCTGCAAATCCTCCGGCGGTTCCAAGGGCTGCACCGCCAAGAGCCCCCAGTAATACTCCTGCACCGATTGACACTTTTTCCAGCTCTTCCTTGTCATACTTTGGTAACGTAATATCGGTTCTCTGATACTTTTGAAACTGAGGTCGATTCTGGATTTTTTCTATTGTGTTAGAAAACATGTCAAACTCTTTTAAAATCGTCAATTCCAGTATTCCTAACTCGTCCATTTTTTTGCTTGTTATTTCACTTATCATTTCAAATTTTGCTGTATTACTTTTGTGTCGGTTTTCTGCCGCCTCAATAGTATCGCTGGCATCTTTCATCTTGGACACACCATGAAGTGCTGTTCCCACACCTATTGTACCGGCAATAGCTGCTCCTGCTCCTAAAATTATTGGTAATGGCATAATTCTTCCTCCTTCTGCATTTTCTGACACATTTCTTTGTTCCTTTTGTAATATTCTTCTCTAGACATCATTGCTTTGAAATAACGTTCATAAGATTCATCCACTCTGCATAATAATGGTCTGGAATCATAAATTGAACAGATATTTCCTTTTAAATATTTGCAGGTTCCATCACCTCTGTCCAGTTTTGCATAGAAATCTGACTTATCTAAATTCCGGCAACAGCAACCGCATTTTTCACATATAAACATTACTTAAACACCAACGTTCCGTTCCTATTGGACATATGTTCCTCAAAATCACCTTTCCATGGTTTTTCTAAATCATTTTCTTCATATACTGTAAGCAATGTAACTCTCAATTGCTCTTCTGTCATATCCTTTGTACAAATTTCAACAATCTGATTATATTTTTCTGTTTCTTCTTTAAATCTGGCAATGTCGATTCTTTCCAGCTCACGAAGATACTGTAAAAGTGCTTCATTGATTCTCTTGTAAGCTTCAAGTACCCTATCTATTGAGTCTTGTAAACCAATTCGGATACATACTTCTTTCAGTACCAACATAGCCAATCTGAACCATGCCACTAAATTCAATCTCATGAAGAATAGTAGCGCATTTCCACCACTTCTAATTCCTGCATCAAGTCCATCCATAATACATAATGTACCATCACCTATTAAAATCATGACTCTAAGACTTGCGTGACACCTTGATGGAATACATTCTTTTAATGGCATATTGTATTGAAATCTTCTTCTCAATGCCCATATCAGCCGGATAGAAAGTTCCGTAATCATCACAGGAACAGCTTGTGCCATTCCAAAGCGGAAATCATATCCTCCCTGAAACGCCATAGTCGCGATTTCTGCCAGTGTTTTTTTCATTATAACTGAATCCTCAGCCCCTTGATTTTTTATGACTGAAAACTCTCCGAAATTACAAAGCCCAAATAATTCATAAAATGGAATAACAATCCCACTGCCCCTTTCCTTTGCACCTGATGAGCCTGCAATATCGGACATCAAATGTCCAAACCAGTTTACAATTGCACAAAAAATCTTTGAAATAAAGTTACTTCCCTGTAGCTCATAAGTATCTGTAGCAACATGGATAATTTGTCCATCCACGAGAAAAGAGGATGTATTTGTAAATTGGTTTAAAATGGAAAAAAATAAACCTATGATGTCAGGTGAATGTGCCAAAGACTTCATATGATGATTTTTCGTTGACATCGTAAATAGACCACCGACACTTCCTGAATGGCTTTGGTCATAGTTGACTCGAAACCCTTGGAACTCACCTGCTTTTCCATTATTTTTTCCATGCTCTAAATATCCAATTGCACTTTTTACATTATGGCTATTCTCTGTTTTAGGATTCCATCCAATTTTTCTCGCAAATGCCATAACCATATGGTCTGTTTGTTCATCTGTCCAAGCACCTAATGCACTATCTCCCGGTGCTCCTACAAAGAAAATATCTATCAGACCACCTAAAACTCCACATCCAACTGCTGTAAGATAATCATATTTATCACACTTATCCGCTTTTAACAACAGTTCTCTGTTCCCTGCTTTATCTGAAAATAAATCTGTATATTTATCATTCGTCATTTTATATTTTTCCTTATTACTCCATATACATTTTCTGTATTTTTTCTATTTCATTCTTCATATCTTCCAGAACTTTTTGAGGGCCAAGAACTTGAATCCATTCCCCTTGTGACAATAATGTCATAATTGTTCCTTTGCTATACTCAACTTCTGTTAAAATCTCAACTCCCCTGTTTGTTTCACTCTTAATTCTACAATCAGGAAACAAATCAAGTATTGCTTGAAGAGATGGGCCTGTATATAGAAGCCTCAAGGTTATTCTCTCTCCCATAAACATTTTCTGACTGTACAAATTTGCTTTTGCATACTTCATCTGTTCTTGAAAACTCATGTGAAAAGTCTCATTCGTTATATTCATATCTTTGATACGGTCAATCCTATAGTAAATCACCGATGAATCTCTCATATCTGCTCTACAAGCCAGCAAATAAAAATAATGTTCAGAAAAAACAACGGATATTGGATACAGTTCTCTTTCTACTATGCTTTTATCTAATCTCTTATAAATAATCTTGATGATTTGGTGTCCTCGTATGCTTTCTTCTAATTTCCATATTTTTTTTGCTATATTACCTTCCGTCATAGTGATGGAATGATAGTGTTCTATTTCATTTTGAGTTATTTCTTTTAATACTCCCTGTTCTTCCCCACTACTATAAACAAACAGATTCTCCATTAATTCAGTTAGTTCTTTACATTCCACAGCCCTGCTTCCCGATAAAATTTTTATAATCAGCAATATCTGTTCTGGCTGTAACAATTCTTTTTTTGTAAAAGCATAACTGTTATTGGTTTTATTATACTCAAGCGTCATATCTCCTACTATATCACGATTTTCTGCCAGAAAATTTCTTATAATTGAAATATCCCTATTAATACTTTTTGTTGATACCTGATACTTCTCTGCTAATTTTGCGACAGATACCTGATTTCCTACAAGCAGTTGATATAAAATTGATAAAATCCTAATCTTCTTCTCCATATTTTCAAACAAATCCATTTCTTTTTTGATAAATTCATATTACCAAATCTATAGGACACACCTATGTCCCTCTATCATTATTTAAAATGTATTTCACTTTATATGCAACCTTTTTCTGGAATAAATTGTTTCGTTATTATTATACGATATTAAATATTATTCTGCAACGTATTGTCGAATAGAATTAACGATATATCAACAAAATAAGGCGGTGTAGTAATATGATTAATGTTTTAGAACGTATTACCCATTTTAGGAATCTAAAAGGTTGGACTGAATACCAGCTTGCTGAAAACTCCGGATTAACACAATCCACAATTTCTTCATGGTATCGCAAAAACATGATTCCCTCCATTCCTTCGTTAGAAAAAATTTGTACGGCTTTTGGAATTACTCTTTCCCAATTTTTCGCTGATGAATCAGATACCTTTGCATTGACAGACCTGCAAAAGAAATTTATCATTGAATCCAACCGTTTAACACCTCAACAGCAAGCAGCACTCATCCAGTTTTTCCAAACACTATAAAAGAGGTACTCTTTTATTTGTACCTCTTTCCCTTTCATTTACAATCTAAAATTAATTGTACAGCATATCTGAAACCTCTTATAAATCCAACTTCCTCTCCAACTTCTGCAATCCTAAAAGCCATATCGAACTCCCCTTTTGTTGTTTTTTCATCTTTCATATCACTCTTCAGTACCTCTCGGATTTCTTTCTTTAGCCATACGCTAATCTCATCTTCTTCTCTGTCCCTTGCCTGTTCTATATAAATTTCTCTTATCTTTTCGTACATGGCTTTTCTTCTCCTTTCCAGGAACATATATAAGTTCCAAATCACATAAAAACAGCCAATGAAGTTTCCTCCATTGACCATTTTCATTCTAACCTACATCTCTTTTTCTTCTTTCCTCATTATACTGCTTTTTCTTATTGATGCATCTTACCCTTGCACGGGGATAATATTTGTCACAGTGCTGGCAATACGTCTTATGCTGTGCTGTTCTTCCTTTTTTGCATTGTCCCAGTGCAATATAATATCTACATGGAATCTCCCTGTATTTTGCCATAGCTATTCTCCTTTACTTGCTTCCGTCTTTAAAATTATACATCGGTTTCAAGACTTTCTGAATTTCCACTGTATCCTGAATCTGTTCCAAAATTTCTCCCATTCCACGATATGCAAATGGTGCCTCATCTAAAGTTTCCTTTCCAATGCAGGTACAGTAAATCCCTTTCATCTCTGCTTTGAATTGAGAAACCGTGTGCTGCTTCCGAACCTCTTCACGGTTCATAATCCGGCCAGAGCCATGCGGTGCAGATTCATTCCACTCTGCATTTCCCAAGCCTTTCCCTAATAAAATCCCTGCCTTCATGTGAATTGGAATAGCTACGATTTCATCTTTCTTTGCAGAAATTGCACCTTTTCTTAGCATCAGCACATCTTCTGTCTGCTCCACGTAATTATGAGGAATGGAGAAATTTTCTTCTACTTTCCACTTCATTCCCTTTGCCAGTTCATCTAAAATGCAGGCTCGATTCAGCTCTGCAAATTTTTGTACGATCTGAATATCATGCAGATAGTTCTCCATCAGGTCACCGGATAAATACGTCAGTTCATACGGGATTTTTATACCTTGTTCTTGAAGTATCTTCTGTCCCTCCCGCAGGTAATATTCCGCCACTTCTTTTCCAAGATGACGGCTGCCTGAATGAATTGCTACATAAAGACGTCCATCTTCATCTTTCTCAACCTCAATGAAATGGTTCCCACCGCCAAGCGTTCCAAGACTTAAATCTGCTTTTTCCTCATTGACCGCTTTTCTGCAATACAGCTCTGAGAAATCAAATGTTTCCGAAAATCGGTGCGGTCGCTTCCTAACCTGAAAACCGGAAGGCACTTGTTCCCGAATGATTCTATCCAGTTTTTGGAACTCAATCTTCTTCTGTTTCAATTTTGCAATGGTAATCCCGCAGCCTATATCAATTCCCACGACCATAGGCATAATCGTTTCCCCTATGGTCGAGGTAAATCCAATCGTTCCTACCCTGCACGGATGGACGTCCGGCATCACCCGAACCTTACAGCCCTGAAATACCTGCTGATCGCAGAGAAACTGTATCTGTGCCAAAGCGTATGTTTCTACGTTGTCTGTGAATATGTTTGCTGAGGTATAGACTCCATTTAGTACTTGCATAATCGTTTCCTTTCTTTTTAACAGGTGCTTTTTGTAAAAATGAGTACAAAAAACACCTCTGTCATTCAGAAGTGTAGATTATCCAAGTATGCAAATGGATTCAGATATTTTGATATGATTAATCCGAAATATTTTATCTCCTGCCATCCATAAGGATAACCCGACTTCTTTTTTCTTCTATTAAATTATTGTGTGTATTCATTGTTTGCATCATAATTATCCTCCTTTCGTGGCTATTATTGTTTTCCTACACGATAAATATAATACTTCCGTTACTTCATGTCAACGAAAATATTTTCTTAAATCTGTACATACTCTACCGTATGCTCCAAATTATAATTTTGCAGAAATTTCTTCGTATAAACCATAGCACCACTTTCTTTCCCACATACAATCTCTCCCTTTGCATTCTGATAGGTAACAGGCTGCAAGGCAATGTTATAATAGACACCTAAAATCTCCGCTACTTGATACATTAAAGTCCAGAAATTAATCCTGCAAACAGATAAATTCATAAGATTTACAGGATTGATAATCCAATGCACATGCTTATGGCTCGGTTTATCCTCATGCAGAAAACAAATATTCTGATACTCTGTAAAACAACTATAATTGAGCATGTTCATGATACTAACAACTGTGCTTTTATCAACATCTGATTCATAATTTGAGGAATCAAATGTCAAAATATAGTGCAAAGCTCTTGTATTTAATTCCTTCACTCTTCTAGTTTGATGATATAAAAATTGGTAATAAATAGCTTCAATTCCAAGCGGATATAATTTATTATTCATTGTAGATGCTGTACAGTGATTATAACTATAAAACAATAAATTTCTGAGATCTCTAGGTTTTCGATAAACACTACATTGATCTTTTTCTTCCGTCTGTTCCATATTTTTTGCTACGATAAACATTGCCACAGTGCAGTCACCCACTCTCTTAATTTTATACATTCAGAATAAATATCAGAGTCCTCAGATACTGTATTCATGATTGTTACTGTTGAAGAAGACACTCCATTTAATGCTTCTACTGCTTTCGAACTATATATATCATCTTGGTCTTTTCTAATCAAATATCTTATATAATTCGTTTTATCTAAATTCCTCCGTTTCAGTTGCATTTCTAAAAGCTCATAATCCTCTGGTGATAATTCTACATATAGTACTTTCTTTTTTTCATCTTTCATAATGATTGCTCCTTTTTAAACAGTTTTCACCCAATATGGCAAAAGTCTATGCCATATTGAATGATTGATTTTAAAAGCTTATCCAAGCTCTCATTACTTTATTGTTGGTTATCTTTTCTTTTTAATTTTTATCTACTTTCCTTATACATGTCTTCTTATTACTTGATTCCTATAAGCAACGAAACATATGATTAATGTTGATAAAAGAAAGGGGATTACTTTAATGAATACAGATACCTATGAAGACTTAATAACAATCGAAGAACTTTGCGAAATCCTATCAATCGGAAAAAATACTGCTTACCGATTACTAAACACAAAAGAAATTTCCGCATTTCGCATTGGCCGCATTTGGAAAATTCCAAGAGCATCTGTCACCGCCTATATTAAATTGCACACACCCTCATTATAAAACAACCGGACTGAACAATCAGTCCGGCATCTCTTTTCAGCCTTTATTCTTTTTTTAAATAAATCTTTTTCAATTCATCTAAAACATAACTTTTACTTTTTGTTTCCATCTCCGCCTTTTCAAGCCGCATTTCGACCATCTCTGTCAATGCTCGATTCACCCGGTTTTGAAATTCTTCCAAGTTCTGTTTCAATGGTATATGTACTTCTACTTTTATTTCCTTTTTTCTACGTGGCATGTCATCAGTCCTCTCAGGCTGTTATAACAATGTATGAACAGCGCTTTCGTTTTACCACGTAGTTTCCTCATCTGTAATTTTTTATTCTCAAATCCATATAAACATGATATAATCAAAATTATTATGTATTATTTTTAAAATTTATAGTACATCTTTATTTTTGGTACACGATAAAAAGGGAGAATTTCCATGATTAAATTATATTTGAAACCTCAAAAAAATCCAAATAATACTACCATTACCAATATCAATAATTTAGCTTTTGGAGAAAATTGTAACGCCTATAATAGATATTATAAAAACAAAATAAAGCTCTGTGATACTCAATCTGCCTATAACAATGCTCTAATCGCCTATACAAACATTCATTATTTATCTTGTCCTCCACAGATATTTGCATACCCTTGGCAGTATTTTGTTTATTACAATGATTCCATACATTATGTTTATAACAAATCATTTTCGATTTTTGATAATATCGCATTATTCTTTTCGGCTTTGCCACTTCCATGTAGTCCAAATTTAGAAGCAGAAACACAATTACTAGAAACATTAAAAAAACTTTTGAAAACATTTAGTCATCTGTCAAAGGCTGAAAAATTACTATATAATTACGAAGAAAAATACAGGACATCCTTTCCCTTATCTCAGTTTTTTCTTTTTGAAAACACACTTTGCTTTTGGTATTTTGATAATAATACTCCCAAATGTATTGCTCTTACTGGGACACTTATGCAATCCAATTTTGTCTATTCCTGGGACATATGGAAAACAGCAATTCCAATCCTAAAAGCAATAAAAACGGATAACTATATACCACGTTTTGTCTATTCAAAATCTGCCAATCCGTATTGTATGTATGTAAAGATTTATGGACAACTTATTGCTATCAAATATAATGAAAATCCCCGTACCTTTAATACATTTATGCCTTATCCTGCCAATCTATATATTTTAAATAATGACATAATGCAAAACAATATTCCTTTATTACAGAAATACGATATAAGTCATCTATTTTATCATACCGAATGTAATTTACCATTGTTAGAAACTGCAACTGTTACCGATAAGCTAACCCGTTTTCTTTTCCGCCTGACAAACGGGAATTATCAAAATTTGATTCATCTTTCTATTTTATGTGCCAATATAGCTTCACCTGAAATCTTAACACCAAAATTATTTTTGATTACTTATCATGATACAAATTCTAATGTATCTATACCTGAACAGTTTCATCAGATACTAAAATTTACATTTAATACCGAGGAAATGGATGGGGTTAGCAAAGTTTTTCCTACTATCAGCAAATTAGTACTGAAAAAATCCATTCCTGATTTATTAAACACTTTGTTCCATGGGACTAAATTTATCATATTAGAAAAAGGTTCCTCTTCTTTAAATGAAAACCAGATTAAAAGCTTGTCTCAATATATAAAAGGAACTAAAGTAACTGCTAAAAAATCTAAGATTGGTTCTTGTTCTTATAGAAATCTTTGCCCGATTATTTGTTTTTCTAAAAGTCACAAAGAAACCGTTTATCTTGAGCAAAATTTCCCTTGCGTCAAAATAGACCTTGGTTTTATAGATAATTATGAAAAGTTAGAAACTCCTCATCCTGAACAGAATCCTGAAGTGTATGAATGGATGAAACTATACTTGTCTTTATATGGGCTTTATTTAATGGGAGAAAAGAAATTTCATAAGCAGCCACTGCCAAAGAAACAGATTGTAACTTCTCTTGCTTCAAAAGATAGTATTATAAGTGAATTTTTAGCTATCTGTTGTACCGTGGCAAAAAATGAATTTGTATATACGGATTGTCTTTATGACGCTTATAACTTTTACTATCACTCTGTTCATAAAAGCCAGCCTTTAAACCGTGCACAATTTGTAAAAGCAGTAAAGCAAGTTCCTGGACTTATTTATAAACGCCCACATGTTTCAAGAACGGAACCCAATAAATATGCTTTTATTGGAATATCCTTAAAACCTGACTGGAAATCTTGCTTTACTGCAACCGTTGAAAGCCTTTCTCTGGAAGAAGAAACTTTTAAAAAGACTTTACAGGAAATAACTACTCTTCTTCCAGATATGCCACAATAATGCACTACCATGTTTTCATTCATCAGTTAAGAAGTTTTCTATTTCTTTCCAGTATCGAAATTGCAATCTAATGATTCCGGCTTCATATGCCTTATAATTATTTAAGGGTATATGAAGTTTGGCTGCAAATTCTCTTTGCAGCATATTCCGTTCCTTCCGTTTCCTTTTTAGCCATTCTGGAACATTCACTGTATCTATAAATTTCAGATACTCATTACAAAAATAGTATTCTTCTTTTCCGAAATATGCCTCTATCTTTTTTAATATGCCAATATCCATATTTTCTTCTCTGCACTTTCCATTTGCATAAGAAAAAATCGTATCAATACTACATCCACACACCTGTGCTAACTCAGGCTGTGATATCCTGTATTCTGCCATATGATATTTCAAGCGGTAAGAAATGTGTTGCATTTTTTCTTTTTCATACTGATGCATTCCACGAAAAATTCTAACACTGGATATTAGCACTGTTGTTTCCGTAACTGGCACATCGGCAAATCCACATTTTTAGATATGCTTTGCGGGCTCTTAAAACCTGCCGCAGGAGAACTCCTCTTAAACGGAACTCCTTTATCCATGTCCAATACCAATATCGGTTATATGCTGCAAAAAGACCATTTATTTGAATGGCGCACCATTTACAGCAATATGCTGCTGGGACTGGAAATTCAAGGGAGAGTTACTCCGGAAACAAAAAAACACGTTGAAAATCTTCTGGAGAACTACGGGTTGTACAAATTCAGAAATTCCAGACCTTCTCAATTATCTGGCGGAATGAGACAAAGAGCAGCTCTTATTCGCACATTAGCCTTAGAACCCGATTTACTTCTGTTAGATGAACCTTTCTCTGCCCTAGATTACCAAACTCGTCTTTCTGTTGGAGACGATATCGGAACTATTATCCGTCAGGAAGGAAAAACTGCTATTCTTGTAACACATGACATTGCAGAAGCTGTGAGTATGGCAGATCGAGTAATTATCTTCAGCAATCGTCCAGCTTTTGTCCAAAAAATTATAAATATCAAATTTTCTATGGAAGAACGCACGCCTATGGCATCCAGAAATGCTCCGGAATTTAAAACCTATTTCAATGAAATCTGGAAGGAGTTGAATGTTCATGGCTGATTTACATTCTGTATCTGCTGAACAAAAACGCTATTTACAAATTCAAAAGCGCAATGTACGCCTCATTCAATGTTTCCGTATTCTCTTACTAATTCTTTTTCTGGGATTATGGGAAATAACTGCCCGACTGGGCATCATAGACTCTTTTATCTATTCCAGTCCTTCACAGATTTTAGATACTATGTTTAAAATGATTTCAGATGGAAGCCTGACAAAACACATTTCCGTCACACTCACAGAAACTTTAATAAGCTTTGCACTGGTTACTTTACTCGGTATCCTCTGTGCTGTAATTCTTTGGATTTTCCCCAGAGTTTCCAGTATCTTAGAGCCCTATTTAGTAGTATTAAACAGTTTACCAAAATCTGCTCTGGCTCCTCTGCTTATTGTGTGGCTGGGCAGTAATATGAAAACAATTATTATTGCCGGTATTTCTGTGGCTATTTTTGGTGCTGTTTTAAATTTATATACAGGATTTTGTGAAATCGATTCTGATAAATTAAAACTAATTCAGACTCTGGGAGGCAATAAAAAAGACGCTCTTATCAAAGTTATTCTGCCAGCTTCTATTCCTTTAATTCTCAGTGTCATGAAGGTCAATATCGGACTTTCCTTGATTGGAATTGTAATAGGAGAAATGATTGGAAGTAAGCAGGGACTGGGGTATTTGATTATTTATTCCAGCCAGGTATTCCAGCTTACTACCATGATTATGGCAATTGTTATTCTATGTGTTATTGCTATTCTTTTGTATGGTTTTATTTCTCTTTTGGAAAAATATTATTTAAGAAAATATCAGTAATAGTAAAAGGGAGAAAACTCAAAATGATTTTCTCCCTTTTATGACTATTTTTTAAATTGATGTTTCTTCAGTTGTTTTAAATCTCAATGTTATTTAATTCTTCGTTTTTCTCTGTTTCTTCATGCTTATGTCCTACGGTTCCGGCTACTGCGTATAAGTGGAATTTCGGTTCATAATAATATTCTTTTACCAGAGAAAAATCTTCTATTTGCCCCGTACTCTCTACATGTAAAAGAGGTGCGGTACAATCCATTACATAATCACCAATCTGAATATGTTCCTCATCGTAGGGTTTGATGGGCAAATCCTGATGAATTAAATCAAGTATCTTTTCTTCAATTTCTGCCAAATCAAAAGACGGTTTCTCTGTATAATTCAACATAAACCCATGTTTAATATCAGAACGGATACATTTAGGCCGATCAATATCTTTTACGCAATACCCAAACAACTCTTCTGCGCTATGTGTCATTTTTCGATAAATTAAAGAGTCAAAAACAACATTTGCAATATTGTCCGGCAATGGTCCGAAAAGAGAAGGTCTTGTAACAATCACTTCCTCTCCAATTCCAATCAGCAAATCTGCATTTCTTTTCAAAACTGGATATAAAATTTCGAAGTGCTCTACAATTACTCTTTTATTCATCCCTATTACATTGTGTACTGCCTTTGCAATTTCCTCAAGAGAAACATATTTTCTGGCACTGCGCACATCTACATGGAACGTTCTCGGCGTATAAAAACCCACATCCTCCGCATTAAGCAAGGGCATATTTAAAATATCAAATTCATCATCTGACTCCACCATCTGAATTCCCGGAAACATTCCTTTAATCAACTTACTCTTACCTGAATCTTTTGCCCCAATAATCCCTATAATCTTATCAAAAGGATTTAAGTACATCTGGGTAATTTTTCTTCCCAGTTCCATAACTCTGCGGTTTCCACGAGGAGCAAAAAAGAAATTATAAAGATTACATTCATGTCGAACATTATTATAAATCATGCGACACCCTCCTTCCAATACCAACTTACTGTTATTGTAACATAATTTGTTTCTCTATACAAACACTAAGCTTTCAAAGAAAGAATTTTATACCACGTCTGGCTATTTGTAATGATTTATTATTTTTCTAATCGTTCATAAATTCTCTGAATTTCTTCCTTGGTAGCCAGTAGATGGGAAAATGCACTGGCACTTCCTGCTGCAACTCCCATACGGAACGCATGGGAATAAGACTGTCTTTCCATCCATCCGGCAATAAAACCGGCTACCATAGAGTCACCTGCTCCTACAGCATTCACTAATGTTCCTTTCGGTGCTGGCTGCATAAATACTTCTCCGTTTTCTGCTACAAGAACGGCGCCTTCCCCAGCCATAGATACCAGAACATTTCTGGCTCCTTTTTCCTGAAGTTTTTTTGCATAAGGAATTACAGACTCTCTGGTCTTTAATTCCACATCAAAGATTTCCCCAAGTTCATGATTATTAGGTTTAATTAAAAACGGTTCATATTCTAACACATATAAAAGCAAATCTTTTGTAGCGTCCACAACAAAAAGAATTCCTTTACCCTGAAGTTCTGCTAAAATATCTCTGTAAATAGAATTTGGAAGACTCTCCGGTATGCTTCCTGCCAGAACCAGAACATCCCCTTCCTCTAAATGTTTGAGTTTTTCCATCAATTTTTCTGCTTCTTCCTTTTGAATTACAGGACCTATTCCATTAATCTCTGTTCCGTCATAATCTTTCAATTTCACATTAATTCTGGAAAATCCTGTTTTTGTCCTGATAAAATCACATTGAAATCCAATTTCTCTTACCATACGCTCAATTTCCTGTCCGGTAAATCCTGCCGTAAATCCCAATGCTGTATTATCTATCCCCAAATTTTGAAGTACTGTGGAAACATTAATTCCTTTCCCTCCCGGAAGCATTTGTTCTTCTTTGGTTCGATTAGTCGTTCCCATCTGAAATCCCTGTAAAGAAATAATATAATCCAGAGAAGGATTAAAAGTAACTGTATAAACCATCTTTTCTTACCTCCTATTTATTTTTAATTTTCTATGAACGCTCTTTCGCACAAACCAAAAGCAAATAACCTGAAGTATAATGGTTACAATCCAAGATGCCGGATAAGAAATAAACAGCCAATCTAAAGAACGGTGCTGTGGAAATATCCAAAAAATCCAGAGAATTCTGGTTCCTACTGTTCCGATTACAGATAAGAACATCGGTACTGCCGAATGTCCCATTCCACGCAAAGCTCCGGGAAACAAATCCATAAGCCCGCAGAGAAAATAAGTAACTGTGGTGTAAAGCAGAATTTCCACTCCACACTGAATAACCTGCGGATCTTTTGTATAAATCCGTAGAAGCTCCGGTCCAAATACATAAGCGCCGCCACCCAAAAGTACCGCAACTACAACAGAAAGAATAATGCAATTCCAGAGAACCTTATCCATGCGCTTCCATTTTCCAACTCCAAAGTTCTGACTGGTAAAGCTCATACATGCCTGAGTAACGGAATTCACCGCAACAAACAAGAAACCAAAAATATTGTTAGCTGCTGTATATCCTGCCATGGCAATGGAACCAAAAGAATTCACAGAGGACTGGAGCAGCACATTGGAAAAATTAATAACTGTACTCTGAATTCCAGCCGGTATTCCCACCTGAAAAATCTGTTTTAAATGATTTTTCTTCAAGGTAAGTTTGGAAAAGCGAAGCTGATAACTGCTGTCTGATTGATAAAGACACCGTAGCACCAAAACACAGGAAACTAATTGAGAAATCACCGTAGCGATAGCCACTCCTGCTACGCCCAGATGAAACACAATAACCAGTACCATATTTAGTCCTGCATTAATCAATCCTGCTGCAATCAGAAAAAACAACGGACGCTTTGTATCTCCCACTGCTCTTAAAATTGCCGCTCCGTAGTTATATAGCATAAAGAAAGGCATTCCCAGAAAATAAATTTTCATGTAAAGAGCTGCCTGATTAATAACATCTGGCGGTGTTGCCATAAGTTCTAAAGCAAATCTGGAAAAAAACAATCCTACAAACACCATCACAATTCCGCTGATCAATGCAAAAGTAATGGATGTGTGAACAGTCTCTGACATTTCCTTGGAACGTCCCGAGGCATAAAAACGAGCTGCCAGTACATTCGCTCCAAGAGAAACACCGATAAACAGATTCGTAAACATATTAATCAGCGCAGAGGTTGAACCTACCGCTGCCAATGCCTGACTGCCGCTAAATCTCCCCACTACCACAATATCCACGGCATTAAACATCAACTGCAAAATTCCCGAAAGCATCAATGGCAGAGAAAAGGAAATCAGCTTATCCATAATAGAACCATTGCACATATCGATTTCATATTTATTTTTCTTTGATACAGAATTCATATTTTTTTACTCCTTCTAAAATTACAGCAATGGCAAAAATCGCCGTAACCCATTATGCACAAGGGATACAGCGATTTTTTCATTTTTCAGCTTTGAGAAATAAAGAAAACTTATATTATTTTAAAAATCCGCTGATAATCTGTTCTTCAGCTTCTTCCTCTGTCAATCCCAAAGTCATCAGCTTAATAATCTGTTCTCCTGCAATTTTTCCAATGGCAGCCTCATGAATAAGTGCTGCATCAGAATTATTAGCAGTAATTTCAGGAATGGAACTGATTTTTGCATTTCCTACAATAATCGCATCACATTCTGTATGTCCGCTGCACATTTCGTTTCCATTGAGTACAGATTGGAACAACTGATAAGAATTATCCTTCGCAACAGAGCGAGAAATAATATTAGCTCCTGAATTTTCTCCGTTTAAATCCACTACAAAACGACTTTCTGCTCTCTGTTCTCCGTGAGTCATCAAACGCTCCATAACTTTGATACTGGCATTTTTGTCCAGCTTTACCGTTGTTTTACGGATGGTAGAGTCCACACCTTTAATCTGGGCAGTATCCATTTCCATATAACTGTTTTCCCCTACTTCCACAATGGTTTCCGGGTTCATAATTCTCTGTCCTTTACCATCACCGCTTCCATAGTGTTTTTCCACATATTTTACCTTTGAATTTTTACCGATAAAAAAGCTGTGAATTCCATCATGCTCACTGGAATCATCTGTTCCGCAGTGAATACCGCAGCCTGCAACAATCGTAACATCACAGTCATCCCCGATATAAAAATCATTATAAACCGTCTCTTTTAATCCGGCTTCACTTAGCACAACAGGAATATGAATGCTCTCATTCTTTGTTCCGGCTTTAATTTTAATCACAATACCATCACTTCCCTCTTTCGGGACAATTTCGATATGTTCTGTGCTGTTTCTTGCCTCTGTTTTTCCATTTGTTCTGATGTTATATGCTCCTACAGGAATTTCATGCAGCCCTGCAATTTGTTTTAACAGCTCTTTTTGTACGTTATCCATTATCTCTGCACTCCCTTCTGCCACATTTCACAGCCGGTATCTGCCTGTGCTGCATCTAACAATGCAGGCAACACATCTTCTTTACTTCCTCTTTTTACAAGCCTTCCATCTGCAATTACCAGAATTTCATCTGCGGTATTTAAAATACGTTCCTGATGAGAAATAATCAAAATAGAGCCTTTCTTTTCCTTGTGCATCTTTTCAAATACCTGTATTAAATTTTGAAAACTCCATAAATCAATACCTGCCTCCGGCTCATCAAAAACAGATAGTTTTGTTCCTCTTGCCATAACTGTGGCAATTTCAATTCTCTTCATTTCTCCGCCGGACAAGCTGGCATTTACTTCTCTGTTAATATAGTCTTTTGCACAAAGTCCTACTTCTGAAAGATACTGACATGCTCCGGATAAAGAAATCTCTTTTCCCGCTGCCAAATTAATTAAATCAAAGACCGTAACACCTTTAAAGCGTACCGGCTGTTGAAAAGCATAACTAATTCCATGTTTCGCTCTTTCTGTAATACTCCAGTTTGTAATATCTTCTCCATCTAATAAAATCTGTCCCTGAGTAGGCTTTTCAATTCCTGCAATAATTTTTGCAAGTGTTGATTTTCCGCCTCCATTCGGTCCCGTGATAGCAACGAATCTATTATCCTCAAGAGTAAAACTTACATTTTCTAAAATTCCTTTTTCTTTGTCTTTAGAATTTTCTGCAACTCGAAAGGAAACGTTCCGTAATTCCAGCATTTTTCTTCCTCCCTGTATATCATAAATCATTTTGATTTGTAATCCGTTCTCTATTATATAATTCTGTATTCCAGTTGTAAATGCCTTTTGCCTTTTATTTACATTTTCTCAATTCATGGTATAATCATAATATGCTCGTTTAGAATACAAGCGATGGCTTGAAAATTTATAGAATACGGAGATTTAACTTATGAATATTCAAAATCTGAATTTTACAGTAGAGGAATTAAAAATTCTTGCAGAAAACGGTCAAAAAGATTTTATCTATGCCGTGGGATATTATTATGAAAATGGTATTCGAACCTCTGTTAATTTAACAGAAGCTGCTGTATGGTATGAAAAGGCTGCACAAAAAGGTCATGCAGAAGCTGCTATGCGTCTTGCCCTTCTCTATGCACAGGGGAAAGGTGTGGAAAAAAATGAGAAAAAAGCTTTCACTTATATGGAACAGGCTGCAAAAGCCGGAAATACCAACGCTCTGTATAATGTAGGACGCTGTTATGAGGAAGGAATTGGAGTAAAACAGGACTTGTCAAAAGCCTTTGACTGGTATAAAAAAGCAGCGGCAGAAGGCGATTTCCGTGCCATGTGCTGTATGGGCGGATATTTCCTTACAGGAAGTCCCGTTCCCTATGAACCGGCAAAAGCATTCCAGCTTTTTGAAAAAGCAGCAAATGCCAATATTCCGGCTGCCCAGTACAACCTTTCTGTTTTATACCGCTATGGAGAAGGAACTGAAAAAGACGTGGAAAAAGCAGATTTTTGGAGAATGAAGGCTGCTCAGAATGGTTTCCGCATGGCTATTGATGAAATTGAAAAGCCGGCTGAAAATCAATAATCTATATTTGCTTAGCCAAAGAATTATTGGCGGGTGTGCCCTATCCCGCATTTCTTTTAACCTTGTGGGTGCGTAGCAGCACGATCTCTACTTCAATAATTCTTTTGGTAAAGCCATTATACAATAAGAGACTATCATTTTAAAGTTTTTTCTATTTCATGATAGAGTTCCCTTGTCTCCTTTTCTGTTTTTTCGTTTATTACCACATCTCCTTTTTTTGTGTGCAGGATTATGTAAGCTTTGCAGTCCTTATACGCATACAAAGTATATTTTCCCTGTTCTTTATTTTCAAATTCCCCTTGCAGCAAAGTCGCACCGGAAAATCCATTGGTTCTTGTTCCTGCCTGAAAGTCTTCGGTAAATTCTATTTCCTCAATATCTTCTGTTTTTATCTCGCAATCGCTCCAATAATACCCTTGAATTTCAAGTCTGTTTGCTGATACAGCAATTTCAATCTTACCTTTACTGAAAACAATTCCCATAATCAAACCGGAAAATACTATGGATACTGCTATAATGCAAATAACTACTTTATTATAGCTTTTCTTCTTACTTCCCGTATTTTCTTTTATCTTACAAATTGTGTTGCTCAAAATCATAATCCCTACTGCAATAAAGATAACCAAAACAGCATAGAGTGTCCAGAACCAATCCGGTATCTTTTCACCAAAAGCTTCCAGAACTGCCGTAAGTACGGTAATGACCAACATTCCTGCTCCTGTAATGCGGCAAAGCTTTTTCTCGTCATATTGCTCCTGTTCTTCCTTTGACATGGTATTATAACCGGCGATTAAAATACCGCCTCGTCCTGATAGCAAAATCAACGAGCAAATGCCACATAAGGCAATTATAATCCAGATTACTATCATCTTTTACGCCCCCACTTCATTTACTTAATAAAGAAGCCCGCACATTTCATATCCTCATCAAAGGAAACAGTGAACATTGCCTTTCCTTCTTCGTATTTTGCCAAAACCATAATGGTTGCATATTCTGTGCCTGTATCTTTGTCTTTTGTTCCTGCCACCTCTATTTTCTCGAAGCTGTCAAACTCTCCTACTTTATCTAAGGTGTATGATAAATTTTCCTGCAAAGTGTCTAACGCAATGGCATTTTTCATAACAGAGCTAAAGATGTCATTATATACACTTTCCACATTACCTTCATTTACCTGTGTCACAATATCCTTTGCCGCATTTTTGACTTCTTCCTCATTGAATTTGTCCGATAGTTTTCCCTGACAGCCTGTCAGAAGCAATAACATTCCCACCAGAATAACTGCTGTAAGTTTTTTCATAAAACTATTTTTTCTCATAATTTTCTACCTCCTGAAAATGATTTGATGAAATCATAATAATTACTTCAAACTGTTTTTCATTCTTTTCAACAGTACATGTTCCTTCGTATTTTTCCACCGCCTCCTTTACATTTCCAAGTCCTAAGCCTTCATGCTTCTTTTCCCGTTTTTGTACATTTCCCATAGAATTTGCTACATGTATAATCAAAAAGTCCTTTGCTTCTTTTACACTGATTTTCAAAAATCGAGGTTCTTGTCCTTCGCTTCCGATTGCCTCAATGGCATTATCCAGTAAATTGGCAAAAATCGTGGTGATATCCATTTCGTTTATTCTATCAAGACAATGTTCCTGTATATCTAGCTCCAGCTTCACATTTTGAAGATTTTTATGGCAGAGCTTTTCGTTTAAAATAATGTTTAACATTCTGTTTTCTGTATACCATAAATGATGGCTTTGGTTTAAAATATGAAAAACCTCCTGATTATACTGCTTTGCTTTCTGAATTTCTCCCATTTCATAAAGCTCTGTAATTACCTGCATGTGATTTTTTAAATCATGTACAATCTTCCGTGATGCCTGATAGCTTTCCTCCAGCTTTAAATAATGTTGATAGAGCAGTTCTTCTCTCTGCTTATTTTCACAGCTTTTTGCCACAAGCTGATAGGAATAAAACACCACCAAATTCATACCAAACAGAAGAACAATGTTGAAAATAATCAGCGCATATCCATTCCACCTTACATAATAATCCCCGATAATAAGCAGGGAAATGAGAAAAATAACAGAAAGTATCGGCATTGTCCAAAAGATGAGCTTCTGCCCTCTTTTCAGCGTCAAAACGCTTTGCTGTTTCATCATTCCGTCTAAAATCAATATCCAAAAAACATCTATCATCCAGCGGATTAAGGCAGCCCCAATACGCGATACCGCAAACGGATCTTCAATAACATACGCCCATGACATATTCCATATAATTCCTGACAAAATGGTACTTTTTAAATGAACCGATAACACATAGCTGATAAAAATTCCTGCAAAGAACAACAAAAAATAAAAAATCAAACTCTCCTGTGCCTGTTTTTTTACTTTCCGGGAAAACCAAATGCACAGGCCTAAAAATACGATAATCTCCACCCCATAAAAAATATCCATACCTTTACTCCTTTTTTACCAGAAATCTGCTCAGAGATTTTTTAAATATAACTGCCTGTTTTTGAGATAAAGGAAGTATTTCATTGTTCATCAAATAAATGTCATAACCTTTAATGTTTTTCACTTTATCCAGATTTACCACAAAACTTTTATGAGGAGCAGCAAAACCGTATATTTCCATTTTTTCTCTGATATCACTGATTTTTCCTCTCATAAAATAGGTTTCTTTCTCAGATACCAGCTTAATCTTCCGATTAAAAAATTCAAAATAATAAATGGTATCGCATGAAATACGAACACGCCCTTCCAAAGTCATAAATTCTAAAATCGGTATCTCCTTGGGTGTTTCCTCCTCATAAGAAAAAGCATCCTGTATCTGCCTGTAAATTTTTTCTTTTTTTATGGGCTTTAACAAATAGCCGAAAGCATGTACGGAAAACGCCTGACTTGCATATTCTTTATATGCCGTCACATATACAATTTTGATTTTCTTATCTTTTAAGCGAATTTTCCTTGCTGTTTCTATCCCATTGATACCTTTCATATCAATATCTAAAAACAGTAAATCATAGTTTCTGTCACATTCCAGAAGTTCTTCTCCGCTTGTATATAAATCAATCTGCTCAAAAGGCTCTTTATATTCTTCCAATATTTTTCTGAGACTTTCTCTTATCTCTTTTTCATCGTCACAAATGGCTATTTTCATCTTCCCCACTCTTTTCTTATTTTCCTTTGTCTGAATTATAGTTCATTTCATCTCTTTACTCAAGAGAAGTTGTATAAAAGACAGAAAAAAGGAACTATCGTATGAAATACATCCAAAATAGATGATATCCAAAACAATAGTTCCCTTTTCTTTATAATTCCTGCTCAATTCCCTCTAATTCATTTAAAATTTCTGCATATTCTTCATGGAATAACAGTTTTTTATTGTACTTATAATAGCTGTCACATCCATGTTCACTGATAAATTCTAAGCTGTACGGACTGGTATTGAGCTCTGTCACAAAGATAACCATTTCCTGTCCGTCTGCAAAAGCTGCTTCCAGAAAGTCAAAAGTATTTTGAAGATTATCACGAAGAGTTGCAATATCTTTTTCTCGTTTTTCCTTTTCTTCCTGAAATCTTTCTTTTACCCCGTCAAAAATGACCTCTTTGCTCTCTCCCACAATGTCCAGCGTATCTGCCGTCTCCTTATACGCTCTGAAACGCTCAAGGGCTCTTAACCAAATATATTCCTCATCCTTTGTAAGCTGTTCGGCAGCCTTTTTCTCCTCCAGCTCCTGATTTTCCATGTCCAAAATATCTCCCATAGAAGCAGAAGCTTTCCGCTCATCCAAAAGCGCTTCCTTCCAGCTTTTCAGCATTTCAAACAGCTTTTCCATATATACTTCGTTATCGTGATAATTTCGGAATTTCTCGTTTAACTTTCCAATGAGAAGCCCCACCACACTGAAACGTTCATCAAAAGCCGCTGCACGAAGCTTTTCGATTGCAAAGCTTGCGAAGGTTCCATTAAGAACTGCATCAATCTGATAATCTGTCTGGTATTTTTCAAATAGTTCCAGATAATTTGCAAAGTCTTTGGTAATTTTCCAGTGCTGGATATACTGTATAATCACTTCTCTGTCTACGTTTTTTCCCAGTTTTTCATACACATATAAAAGCTCGGATAAATCCTCCCAGCCTCTGGCAGTGGCAAACATTCTGCCGTCCACACTGGTTTCCATGCGGTAAAAATTCTCCTTACGGATATCTAGATAAGAAATCACTGCCGGATGGATACCTGCTTCATAAGCATACTCTTTCCATACTTGGAAATTCTCCTGTACTTCTATCTTTTTTATTCTGTCTAAGGTTACCACATCAAATTCACGAACAGACTTATTGTATTCCGGAGGATTTCCTGCTGTTACAATCACCCAGCCCTTTGGCACCTGCTGATTTCCAAAGGTCTTGCACTGCAAAAATTGCAGCATGGCAGGGGCTAAGGTTTCTGATACACAGTTAATTTCATCGATGAATAAAATACCTTCCTCTATTCCTGTCTCCTTTATCTTATCATACACCGCAGAAATAATTTCGCTCATGGTGTATTCTGTTACAGAACGATTTTCTCCCCCGTATTCTTTTTCCCGAATGAATGGCAGTCCCATAGCGCTTTGTCTTGTATGATGGGTAATGGTATAGGATACCAGATTAATCTCACATTCTCTGGCAATCTGCTCCATAATCTGTGTTTTTCCGATACCCGGCGGTCCGATTAAAAGCACAGGTCTTTGTCTGACAGAAGGAATACAGTATTCTCCCCGTTCATCCTTTAACAAATATGCTTCTATTGTATCTTTAATTTCCTGTTTTGCACGTTTAATATTCATACTCTGCTCCTTCCTCCTGTATATAAATTTTCATTGCCCATGGCGGCACTTGCACTTCCTGATAATCTTTCTGCATCAAGATAAAAGCAGTATCATAAGGTGGCATTTTATCAGGAAAAATACCCTGTCCGTCTGTAAAATATAAAAGTCCTTTTAATCCCGTAAATTCCTTTTTCTCCTGCAATTTCTGAATATAGGAGAAAACCGGGCGAAAATCCGTACCACCCTGTCCTGCCAACTCCAGATTTTCCATGTAGTTTTCCAGTTCTTCCTTTGAAGTGATTTTCTCATCTTTTTGGATTCTTTCATCACACTGAAGAATATGGATATTAATCTTCCTGAAAAAGCTTTCTTCTTCCTTCAATATTCCATAAGTTTCCTGTAAAAATCTTTTCACAGCATCTCCTGAACAGGACATGGATGTATCAATGGCAATAACAAATTCTTCTATTTTCTTAACTTCTCTTGTTTCCTGTGGCTCAATCAACGGCATATTTCCATAGACAGACAAACCATAACTATAAAATACATAGTCAAAGGCATCCGGATCTAAATGCGCTTCTTCCTTTACCACGGCAAACTTCTTCAAAAAATTTCTATAATCAAAAGTTTCCCTGTTTTCTACCTTAATCTGCTCTAAAAATCCCGGAGAACCTTCTGCCAAATCTTGTCCGAAGGTTTCCATCTCCGTCTCCATTTTATCACGAATATCTTCCCAATTTTCCTTTGGTCTTTCATTGGGAGGCTGGTTTTTGCCCCTTCTTTCCCATAGTCCGTGATTGTCTGTGTGAAACTCCTTTTCCCATTTTTTTGCAGTTTCTAAGTCCGGCTTTTGCTCTGTCAGCTCCTGAAAAATCCCTTCTGCATGAAGCACATTTCTTCTCTTTTTTAACCACGCATATAAATTCTTTTTCTCTCTGCTCATGGGCCTTTTCACACAATGAAAAGGCAGTCCGTCTATGACAGACTCCACTGCAATATCACAGGCTGTATTCCAAAGGATATCCACGATTTCTCTGTCCAGATATTGACACGCACGTTTTTTTCGATGCTCTGTTTTCTTCCATAAATGCCCGAAAATACAGTGCAAAATCACGTGAAGATAAGCTCTGTTTACTTCTCTTCGACCTTCTCGATACAGCCCGCCCAGATAAGCCGGATGATAATAAAGTCCAATTCCGTCTGTTCCAATGGTATCTGTTCCTGCATCCATCTGATAGCGCAAGGTCGATAAAGCAACATCTAAAAACCGCAAATGAAGATACAGCTCATTTCTGGCTGATACTAAAATTTTTCGATTGATTTCTTCTATGCATTTCTCTTTTTCATAACTCAAATTTTTTCTCCTTTCCTGCAAATTTCTTCCTTTTTTCTTCCATAAGATATCCCACAATATCCACTGCTTTTTTTCTGGAAGCTTCTTCTGTCATTTTTTCCAGAACTTCTCTGCTCCAGAAATTTTCCCTGCTGAAATAATCATACACTTCATGCCAATCAGGGCTGTCCAGATAAAAGCGTGCAGATTTTTCCAGATTTTTCCTCACATAATTTTCATAATTTTTCTCCGCTTCTTTGGCAAGCTGATAGGGATATAAAAGCCTGCCTACTGCCATGGGAATTAAAATTTCTTCTTTTTCATACACCAAAGCTGTGGAAAATAAACTGTCGTATCGCTTATAATCTACTTTCTTATCCGTAAAGCACTGGCGGTATTTATAACCACACCCATGAAAATGCGTTTCCAAAATTCTGGCAGGGGTATTTTCCACGCCTTCCTCATAATATTCGGGAAAAATCAGCTCTGCCCTTTCATCTGTATTGAGAAAAACAATGCTTACATACATCTCATGAAAGGTCTCGCTGACAACGTCTTTGATACAGGAAATACCGTCTTCTTTTAAAAACATGACTAAATTTCTAAGGGAGGAACAGCCTGTAAAAGAGCCTCCTCCGATTTCCTTTACATCGTCAAAAAGCTTTAAGGTCTTCAAGCTTCTGCATCCGTAGAAAGTATATTTTCCCAGAATTTCAATCCCCTGCGGTATCTCTATTTCTTCTATTTCCGTAAATTCTCTTTGCTCCTCTTTGCTTCGTCCCGCCTTCCACGGAGAATAGGCATAAGACGGCAAAGAGGATGCCAAAGCACCCTCTTTTCTACATTCTTCCAACTTTATGTACCTCCGAAAGCTTAGTCGCAGGCTGCTTTAAATTCTGTCCAGTTTTGATTATATGCTTCTTCTGCTTCTGTACTTACATTCTGAATAATTTCCCCTTTTGTTACAGAATCCGGAACAACCAAATCAGGATTAACCAGCTCATCTGCTGCTTTATTTGTACAATAATATCCTACAAAATCAAAGCATTTTGCAGCTACTTCCGGCTCTAAAATATAATCCAAAAATGCGTAAGCTTCTTCTGTATCCGGAGCATTTTTCGGAATGAAGAAGTTCATAATTCCAAATCCCAGCCCTTCTTTCGGATAAACTACTTTTAAGTCAGGATTTTCTGCCAAAGCTGCAATCACCTGTGAAGTATACAAAATACCTACAGAGGCTTCTCCATTTAACAGAGCATTTTGTGTGTTTGTATCCTGTATCATACGAATATTCGGTGCCAGTTCTTTTAATTTTTCTCCTGCTTCTTTAATCACCGCAGGGTCTTGTTCATTCATGCTTTTTCCCATAGTGAGAAGCACCATACCCTCTACGGCACGATAGCTGGCAATGGTTGCAATTTTATCTTCCAGCGCCGGGTTCCATAAGTCTTCATATCCCTGAATTTCGAAATCTACCTGCTCCGGATCATATACGATTAAAGGAATGCCTGCTCCGTGCGGTATGGTATATTTATTTTCCGAGTCGTAAAACTGGCTCTGATACAATGGATTGATGTTATCATAATTTTTCAGCTTTTCCTTATCCAGTTCTTTTGCCAGTCCATTATTTACAATCTGCTCAATAATATAATCGTCACCGATTACAAGGTCGTAATCTTTTCCGTCAGACTGCTGTACCTTCTCAAACATGGTTTCGTTAGAGTCAAAGTTTGAGCTGATAATACGAATGCCTGTTTCATCTTCAAAATCTGTCAAAACCTCCTGAGGAAACAAGCCTTCCCATGTATAAAGCACCAGCTCTTTATTGTCTTCTTCTTTCTTCTCTCCGCAGCCTGTCAGCATACTTCCTGCCAACGCCGCACATAAAATCATAGAAACTATTTTTTTCTTCATTTTCACATCTCACTTTCTAAATATTAATATTTCTTTTCTGCTCTCTTACTCAAAAATGAGGAAAGAAGCAAAACTGCTGTAATTACTACTAAAATAATGGTACAAAGAGCGTTAATTTCCGGTGTTACCCCTGTTTTTAGCTGTGCATACACCTTTACCGGCAGAGTATTCAGCCTTGGACCGTTTACAAAAATACTGATGACCACATCATCAAAGGACATGGCAAACGCCAGTAAGCTTCCGGATAAAACAGCCGGTGCAATAAGAGGCATGGTAATGTCAAAAAAGGTTCTTATCGGTCCCGCCCCTAAGTCTCTTGCTGCTTCCTCAAGGGATTTATCAATTCCCACTAAGCGTGCCTTTACCATCATAAAGATATAGGGAATACAAAAGGTAGTATGTGCAATTACCAGTGTTGTCATACCAAAGGGCAGATTTAACATGGAAAAGAACACAAGAAAAACCATTCCTAGAATAATTTCCGGTATCATAATGGGAATTGTAGAAAGATATTCCATCATTCCCTTTGTTTTGTATTTCACTCTTGCCATTCCCACAGCCCCTAAGGTTCCGATTATCGCAGAAATTCCGCAGCTTAAAACCCCAAGCAAAATGCTGTTAAAAAGCGCTTCCTTTAAATCTCTGTCATTGGCTAAGGTCTCATACCATTTGAGCGAAAAGCCTGTAAAATTAGCGGAAAGTCTGGACTCATTAAAGGAAAAAATCACTACCATAACAAGGGGAAAATACATCAGTAAAATCATAATTGCCAAATATAAATTTGACCATTTCCATTTCTTTTTCAAAATAATCCCTCCAAATCCTTTACATGAGTAACCTTTCTATATACAAACATCATCAGAGATGTCAGCAGCATCAGAACCACTGCAAGGGCTGCCGCAAAAGGCCAGTTGCTTCCTCTGGTAAGCTGGTCCTGAATCACACTTCCCACCAGTACAATCTTATTTCCTCCTAAAATATCTGCAATAAAAAACAGTCCCATAGAAGGAATAAAGGTGAGAATAACACCTGTCAAAAGCCCCGGCAAGGTAAGCTTAAAGGTAACGGTAAAAAACGCTTTTACGGCGTTTGCGCCTAAATCTCTTGCCGCCTCCACATAAGACCAGTCCATCTTTTCCACACTGGAATACACCGCCAGCACCATAAAAGGCAAGAGAGCATAGACCATTCCAATAACCACCGCAGGATAAGAATACAGGATTTTCAGCGGTTCTTCAATAAGCCCCAGCTTCATTAAAAAACCGTTTAAAACGCCTTTAGCCTGCAAAATTAAAATCCAGCCATACATGCGGATTAAAGAGCTTGTCCAAAAGGGCACCATAATCAAAAGCATCATACGCTTTTTCCATTTAGCAGAAAGCTTCGCCATAAAATATCCGAAAGGATACCCCATAAGTACAATCAACAGGGTACTGGTAATGGCAAGCTGGAAAGACTGCACAAAACTTTTTAAATATACAGGCTCTGCAATCTTTTTATAATTTTCCAGCGTAAAACTCCATATTGTGGAAGAACCGCTTCCATTGGTAGCAAAGCTCAGTGCCACCATGTAAAGGAGTGGTCCTACTACAAAGCATAAGGTAAAAAGATAAAGAGGAAGAACAGTAAGAAACAAACCTGATTTTTTCTTTTTCATCTTCCCGCCTCCTACTCTAAATCCACAAATACCGCATGCTCTGGCTTCCAACCCACGCAGACCTTATCCCCTGCTTTTAAGTCCGCATCCATACCATATCGACAGGACACCAAGGTCTTTCCGGATTTCAGTTTCAATGTGAGATGAAGCTGCCCTGCTGTAAAGGATTTGTCTTCTAAAACAGCATCCAGACCTTCTTTACATTCTGTGCAAACCTTTAAATTTTCTCTTCGTACTGCCAGATTTACCTGCATGCCCTCACAAATTCCGTCAATGGGTTCTGCATACATCATCTGATTTTCTATCAGTACCTGCGCTTCTGTATCTGCTACCTTCTGCACCACGCCGGAAATCACATTGGCATTTCCTACAAAATCTGCCACATAACTGGTTTTCGGATGATTGTAAATTTCATCCGGCGTTCCAATTTGCTCAAATCTGCCGTCTTTCATAACCACAATTCGGTCGGACATATTGATGGCTTCTTCCTGATCATGGGTAATGTATAAAAAGGTGATACCCAGCTTTTTCTGTAATCGTTTCAACTCAAGCTGCATGGTACGGCGAAGCTTCAAATCCAGCGCACCCAAGGGCTCATCCAAAAGCAAAAGCTTGGGGCTGTTTACCAGCGCTCTTGCAATGGCAACCCTCTGCTTTTGCCCGCCTGAAAGCTCAGAAGGCATACGCTTTTCATATCCTGTCAGCTGTACCAATTCTAAGATTTCTGCCACTTTTTTCTTAATTTCTGCCTTGGGTACTCGCTTAATCTTCAATCCGTATCCCACATTTCCCTCTACATTTAAGTGAGGAAACAGCGCATAATTTTGAAAAACCGTATTCACATCCCTTTGATTGGGAGGCACAGCCGTAACATCCTTTCCGTCTAAAAATACCGTTCCGCTGTCCGGCGCTTCCAGTCCTGCAATAATGCGCAAAGTTGTGGTTTTACCACATCCTGATGCCCCTAAAAATGTAATAAATTCTCCCTTTTTAATGGACAACGTAATTCCATTTAAAACATCGGTTTCTCCAAATCCTTTTTTTATATTTTTTAATTCCAGTAATTGTTCACTCATTTTTTTACCTTCTTTTTCATTTCAACCTGTTGCCAGCTTCTATAATGGCATAAGTTTACTATTTTTGTCAATTCTTATGAAGAAATTTAGATTTTTTTAATCCACTTTTATTTGAAAGCGTATAGGCCACGCAATATGCCGCAAAGGGAACAATCAGCACACATGCCACTGCCCCAAAAAGCATCACGGACAACTCCTGAAACAAAAAGCGGGAATTCACAATGGTTTCTATGGTATATCCACCCTTCTTCAAATAGGCAAACAACAGCATAGAGTCACCTAAATACACAAAAAGCAGAGTATTTACCGTAGTTCCGATAATTTCCTTCCCCACCTGCATGCCGGAGGCGAACAATTCTTTTTGGCATAGCTCCGGCCGATGCTGCTTCACCTCATAAACCGCAGAGGTTACCGACAATGCCGTATCGATTGCCGCACCCAAAGCGCTTAGTATGGTTACTGATACTGCAATCTGTAACATGCTGATATGAATATCCGACTCATAAAAATACATAATATCCTCCTGCATGGACTGTATTTCATTTAATCCGCCGCCCTGTGCCTTCCACACCAGCAGATAAATCAGAATACTCAGTACAAGCATAATTCCCGTTACAGCAGCAAATGCCGCAAAGGTTTTCACGTTTTTTCCATTCTGCTTCATTAAAGATATGTAGCTAATGATTACAGCAGCCAGAAAGACAACGGGAAAAACAGGATAGCCCTTTGCCAGCAAAATAATCGTTCCTCCTAAAACAAGAATGTTGCCGCAGAGCACCAAAACGGCGATTGCACCTCTTTCTCCTCCCACTGCTACCATGAGAAGAAACAATATCAACACAAGTATTCCTGTCATTTTTCCCTCCTAACCTGTACCTTTAAAAAGACTGCGGATACAAAAATAGAAATTGGAATTGCCAGCACAATCCCGATACTTTCTATAAGAAACCGGCAGATTTCAAAGGAAATATGATATCGTATATTGGACAAAAAAGAAATGTCATTGTTCATTCGAATGAGAAATCCGGGAATTAAACCGCTTCCAAAGGTAAACAACAGCACACTGAGCATGGTTCCCATAATGTCATATCCTATTTCTCTGCCGGAGCGAAACAGGGGCAAAAATTTAATATCCGGTTTTTTCCGAATAAGTTCTCCTGTTGCCGCCGCTATGGTTACGGCTACGTCCATAATTGCTCCAAGTCCTGCCAGCATAACCTCTGCCTCAAACATTTCTGCGGGATTTTCCACGCTTCCCAGATATTCCATAGAAGAATAGTCCACGTCTCCATACAAATACATAATAAAATGAAATATTCCCATAATAACCGTAAATACACAAAGAGTTGAGCAGACTGCCGCCAGCGTTCGCTTGTGAAATCCGTTTAAAAGCAAAATCGTTCCAAAAGTAAAGCAGAAAACCATGATATTGCAGATTTTAATCATATTTCCGCCTTTTAGATAAAAATGAAATCCCACGGCATAGACAACCGTGTTAAAAATCATCGTGCTTATAGTATAAATTCCCTGCTTCTTTGTAATCAGGATGAGCAAAAAAAGTAACATTCCTCCTACTGCCGCCAGATAAGTATCCCTTTTCAGACCTTTGATTTTTCCTGAAAGCCTTTCCCCGTTTTCACTGGCATGAATAAACACCTTATCCCCTCTGTGGTATTTCTGATTTGTAACACCGGAATACGTATATTCATTTTTCAGCGTAACTTTACTTCCCTTCCATTTTCCGTTCAGTAAAATCCCCTGCATTGTCTGTCGGTAATAAGCCTCCGTCTCACCTCTTGCCCCTTCTTTTTCTCCTGTTTTTTCTGTTTGTACTTTTGTAATTTTGGCAATGGTTGTATCATAAAGCCAGGCATCCTGAGACACGAATAAAAGAAACAGAAGATACATTCCTATAAGAATACATAGCTTTTTTCTTTTATAAAAAAATTTTTTCATTTTCCCACCTCTTTTTCCAGTATTTACTGTTTTTTTGATTATACCCCTTTCTCTTTTTTCCAGCAACAAAAAAGGAGCCGTCACACTAAGCAATCATCAAAAATAACTATATATTTTCGATATATACCCAATGTGGCAACTCCATAATTATTCACACTCTTATAGAATGTTTTAAAACATTTTTCTCATATCATACCAGCAAGCTCCTCCATGTGTAGAGTCTGCTACCCCAAAGTTTTCAAATCCATGGTTTCCGTAAAACTTCAGCAAATGTTCTTTACAGGTTAAGAGTACACCTTTTTTTCCTCTTTCTTTAGCCGTATCTGAAAAATAATCCAACAGTTTCCCTGCAATTCCCTGATTTCTATATGTTTCTTTTACATCCAGTCCAAACACAGTCTGATAATCTCCATCCGGCTTATGCAGTGCGGCATTATGATAAAGTTCATCTGGCAAAGAAGGCTGGTCTGTCACTGCCCCGTTAATAAAACCGACAATTTCTCCCTGTACTTCTGCCACAAAAAAACATTCCAAAAAAGTATTCATACGCTTTTGAATTTCCTCTGCTGATGCTGCCTCTGCCTTTGGAAAACATTCTGCTTCTATCTGTGCCAATACAGATGCTTCTTCCAACTTTGCATTTCTGATTGTAATTTCTATATCTTTTCTGTCATCATCGTAAATTCCCATTTTCTTAAATGCTTCTTCAATAAGATCCAAAATTTCTTCGCTGTCTACACTAATGGTATGGCAATGATGACCTGATGTAATATTCGTAAGGGGACGTGATTTTCCTGTGCGAATATCCTCCACAAACTGTTTTACCTGTCTTCTGGAACTGATTTGCAAAGAAGCTCTTAATTCGCCATAAATATGATGCTGTACAAAAACATCTATGACTGTACCTCCACAGTCCACTACTGCATTTAATTCTTCTTCTATTTTTTCATCCCTATGACATACTCGGAAAACCCGAACAAATTTTTTAACTCCCTGACAGATATATCCTCTGTTGGTAGATAAAATTTCACAATCTGCTGCACGCAGCAATGCAATATCTTGTACAATTACCTGCCTGCTCACATGAAAAATTTCTGCTAACTTTGTTCCTGATACCGGTTTGTCGCTTTCTGAAATATACTTTAAAATTTCTTTTCTGCGTGTTTCTCCAATCATTCTAAAAAATCCCCCTTCCTTCGCTGTCTTATACCTCGTGAAGATTTTTTAAGGACAAGTCTAAAATCGGAGAAGAATGTGTTAAAGCTCCGCTGGAAATATAATCCACACCTACTTCTACCAGACGTTCAATATTCTCTTTTGTAACGTTGCCGGAACACTCTGTTTCCGCTCTTCCATCAATAAGTTTTACAGCTTCTTTCATTACTTCCGGTGTCATATTATCCAGCATAATAATATCTGCTCCGGCTTCTACAGCTTCTTTTACCATCTCCAGATTTTCTGTTTCAATCTCGATTTTACGAACAAATGGCGCATATTCCTTTGCCATCTCTACAGCTTTTCTCACACTTCCTGCTGCTCCAATATGATTATCTTTTAACAGAATTCCGTCAGAAAGGTTATATCTGTGATTATAACCTCCTCCCACCTTTACCGCATATTTTTCAAAAATACGCATATTCGGTGTTGTCTTTCTGGTATCCAAAAGTTTAATTTTTGTTTCTTTTAAAAGCTCTGCAATCTGGTGTGTATAAGTTGCAATTCCGCTCATTCTCTGCAAATAGTTCAATGCAGTACGCTCACCGGAAAGAAGTACACGAATATCTCCGCGGATAACTCCAAGAAGCTGTTTATTCTTTACCTCATCACCGTCTTCTGCGTAAAATTCCACTTCTGTTGTCTCATCCAAAAGCTTGAAAACACGCTCAAACACACCCAATCCGGCAATAATTCCGTCCTGCTTGCAGATTAACTGTACCTCTCCCTGTTTTCTGCTTCTCATCACTGCATTTGTAGTAACATCTTCACTGCTGATATCTTCCTGTAACGCCATTTTTATCAAATTATCTGCATTTAATCTCATTGTAATATCGTTCATTTTGCCAGTCGCTCTCTTTCTATTTCTTTCAGAATTTCATTCTTATACATTTCTGCCAGACATTCCTTCTGACTTACAATGCACTCCTGTGCTTCTTGATACAGTTTATCAAAATCCACATCATTTGTCTTGCCTTTTTTCTCATTTTTTTCAATGTTTTTCGCTGCACGCTCTGCAAAAACCAGACTTTCCAGCAAAGAATTACTTGCCAGACGATTAGCACCATGTACCCCATTACAGCTTGTCTCACCTACTGCATACAGACTGTTCATTGTCGTTTTACTGTTTGCATCTACATGAATTCCCCCCATAAAATAGTGCTGGGCAGGAACTACGGGTATCCATTCCTTAGTCACATCATATCCTTCCTCCAGACATCTTTCATAAATATGAGGAAAATGATTTAAGATTACTTTTTCTCCTAAAACTGTCATATCCAACCATACATAAGGCTTGTTGTCTAATTCCATCTGTTTATGAATTTCCTTTGTCATAAGGTCTCTGGGCAGCACCTCATTTGCAAAGCGTTCACCTTTGGCATTATATAATTTTGCCCCTTCTCCTCGCACAGACTCTGAAATCAAAAATCTTCTTCCCGGTTTTAATGAATACAAAGTTGTAGGATGAATTTGAATATAATCAATGTTTTCTAATTCTACTTTATGGCGCATAGCAATTGCCAGAGCATCTCCTGTTAAATGAGGATAATTCGTAGAATGTTGATACAAACCTCCAATTCCACCGCTTGCCAATATGGTATGTTCTGCCTGAATTCCTATGCATTCCTCACTTTCTGTTTCTGCAAGAATTCCAAAACAGGTATTATCCTTTTCGATCAAATCCAACATTGTGGTATGCTCCATAATTTTCACATTTGGAAGCTTTTTCACTGCCATCAAAAGCTTACTGGTAATTTCCTCTCCGGTAATATCTTCATGGAATAAAATTCTGGCTTTGGAATGACATCCTTCTCTTGTATAATCCAGTTCTCCATCCCGTTTTGCAAAGTCTACTCCATAAGAAATCAGTTCATCAATAACATCTCTGGAAGAACGTATCATAATATCTACAGACTCTTTTCTGTTCTCATAATGTCCTGCTTTTAATGTATCTTCCATAAAGCTGTCATAGTCATTTTCATCTCTTAAAACACAAATTCCCCCTTGTGCCAGATAAGAATCACTATTTTTAATTTCATCCTTTGTAATTAAAAATACCTGCATATCAGAAGGAATATGAAGAGCTGCAAAAAGTCCGCTGGCTCCTGTTCCCACAATCAATACGTCTGTTTTTATCTTATTCATAAGACACCTCCTATTTTGCCAGCTCCAACATTCTA
>OKSF01000388.1_pt1 | contig 42016 bp, 46 predicted proteins | sample 1606061 | NCBI WGS metagenome assembly OKSF01 (sample SAMEA3541567, study PRJEB24748) | human gut metagenome | biome: human gut; feature: human-associated habitat; material: faeces | place: China | collected 2012
ATCATTCTCTCCGGCTCCGCCCTGCGAAAACAAAACCACAGTATCTCCTTCTCCATCCAGCGATGCCAAACCCCCAGGACGAAAGACTCATATACACACCTCACCACCCCGTCCGCTGGCCGTACCGGCGGCGTCCTCACCTGCTTAACTAAATGACGTTGATTCACATCCTGAGATATCATGGAAAAGGGAGACAGCCCGGCTGTCCCTCTCATCCCCTCCTTTTTCTCTGTGTCAGCAGCAGTACCGTAGTGATAATAGCCGCCAGTCCGGCAAAATCCATTACGGTAAAGTCGGTGCCCAGCCACAGAGCGGAGATAACGGTTGCTGAAACCGGTTCGATGCACGCCAGCATGCTGGCTTTGACGGAGCCGATATCACTGACGCCCTGGAGATAGAGGGTGAAGGAGAGGGCGGTTCCAATCAGCACGATGGCGGCCAGGCCAAGAACCGTTCCCAGATCAAAGGTTACACGGACCGTCCAGTACCTGGTGGCGAAGAACAGGAAAATACCTCCTATCAGCATGCCGTAACCGGTGACGACCGTGCTTCCCCAGCGTCCTATGATTTTTTCCGGCAGCATGGTATAGCTCATCAATGCCACCGCTGATAAAAGTCCCCATGCCAGGCCAAGGTTTGAGATGACAAGTGAGTGGATATTGCCATGGGTAGCCAGAAGAAAGGTTCCCGCTACAGCCAGGATGATAGCGAAGACCTCCCTGCCTGAAGGAAGCTTTTTTGCCATAAAGCAGGACACGATCATGATGAGAACCGGACCAAGATACTGCAAAACGGTGGCGGTCCCTGCATTGGAATGGGAAATAGCCGTCATATAGCTGTATTGGCAGAACATCAGGCCGAAGATGGAGAAAATGAAAAGCTGCCGCCGGTCCCTTTTATCCTGCATGATTTCTTTCATCTCTTTACGCTGCTTTATAAAGGCCAGGACCAGCAGGATGATGCCGGCGCAAATCATGCGCGTGACCGTTACCCATGCGGAGTCCAGGTTTTTATATGTAAAAAGATACTGGCCGCAGGTGCCGGAAAAACCCCACATGGTACCGCCCGCCAGCGTAAAGAAAATCCCGCGGGCTGTCTTTGATTTGTTTAAGCTGTCTTTTGAATCTGGATTCACGTTCTTTTACCTCTGTTAGTTATTGTTCACAGGCAATACTGCCCGAAGCGTTATCGAGAGTGTGTTTTGTGACAATTAATATTCTCCTTGTTTGATATCAGATTGTCAAGAAGTTTCATATGAAATTCCAATACGGTATCAAACGGTTGTAACCGTTCAGACAGCATGAACTGTTACCAAATGATTGCAATGATGGGTGAAATTGGGTATGATAGTAATGTACCGCGGCAGCACCGCGAAACGCCGGTACAGGAAATGAGAGGAGATGATAGGATGAATGAGAAATTGACGATTACATGGCTGGGACATTCCTGTTTTAAGGTGGAGTCCGGAGGATATTCCGTGGTTTTTGATCCATATGCAGACGGAAAAGTTCCCGGATTAAAACCGCTCAGAATCGAAGCCGACGAGGTTTTATGCAGCCATGAGCATTCGGACCATAACTTCCGTGAGGCAGTAACACTCAGAAACAGGAATGTGGCGTCGCCGTTTCGGATTCAGGAAATTTCCACTTACCATGATGAAAAGCAGGGTGACCTGAGAGGCAAAAGTACGATACATATTCTGGATGACGGAGTATTCCGAATTGCCCATATGGGAGATTTGGGATGCGAACTGCCGAAAGAACAGAGAGAAATGCTGAAAGATTTGGATGTTTTAATGATACCGGTGGGAGGCTATTACACGATTGATGCGGCCCAGGCCCGTCAATTGGTGGAGTACGTGACTCCCAATGTGGTGATTCCCATGCATTACCGTGGAATGGGCTTTGGCTTTGATGTGCTGGGTTCGGTCAACGAATACCTGGGATTATGCCAGAATGTAGTGCGGTATCAGAACGTTATCGAAATTACGAAGGACATGCCGAGACAGACTGCGGCAATGACATTTTAACAACGGTAACCTGCAGGCACCGCGCACGGGTTACCGCCACCAGTGAAAGCATACCCCGGAAACCACATTTCCGGGGTTTCACTATTGACATTTAAAAACTATTGTGTTAATTTATATATAAACACGTGTAAATAAAAAAATATTTGTGCAGAAGGTATAAAATATGGCCACCAGAAAAGATGTTGCTGACCTGGCAGGGGTATCTCCTGCAGTAGTCTCTTATGTATTAAACAAATCGAATTATGTAAGTGAAGAAAAAAGGGCCGCAGTATTAAAAGCGGTGGAAAAGCTGAATTATCAGCCCAATTATATGGGCCGGAGCCTGAAAAATAAAAAGACGAATAATCTAGGACTCATTTGCGACGATATCCGAAGTGAACTTTTTGCCGAGATTGCATTCTACAGCGAGAGATATGCCTATGAGAATGGCTACAGTTTGTTTTTATGCACCAGCCATCAGGATGATAAATTTTTGAATGGCATTGTGGATCACCGGCTGGACGGAATATTTCTGGCTACCAGTATTTACAGCACCGAACAGATTAACCAGATAGCAAAGAGCAATATCCCGGTTGCCCTATACAAGGCGCATCATTATGATAATCTGGATCCGCGCGTAAAGTGCATTGAGGTGGATTACCGCAAAGCGGCTTATATGCTGACGGAACGTCTGATTCTGAAAGGACATGAGAGAATTGCATTTTTCCCTCCGTACCGCTCTAAGCTCAGCTACTGGGAAAGCGCTGACTTCCGTTTTAAAGGCTATCAGGATGCAATGAGACATTATGGACGCCCGGTGGAAGAGACGTTAATCTGTTATGACAATGAGTATTATGAGGACATTATGAAAAGGGCGGAGGAAATCTGCCGCCGCAGTCTTAAGGAAGAGGGAAGGATTGCATTCGTGACAGGGAATGATTATCTGGCAATCCGGATAATGACATATTTAAAGGAAGTAAAGCTTTATAACCCGGAGACAGTGTCGATCACCGGAATGGATAATACGTCTTCGGCTGGAATTGCCAGCCCGTCTCTGACGACGGCAGGCTTTTCAAAGGTAGACGTAGCAAAGGCCGTGGTGGACTATCTGATTCACGGCGCAGATGCAGAAGGAATCAAGACGAAAAAGATTCCCGTATTTTTAGTAGAAGGCAATAGCGGATGATAAACCGTTACTGTTCAGGTAATATCCCGTGAGGTGTTTTGTTCACGGAACGGCGCTGTTCGGCAGGGCCGTGAATCGTAACGATAAACCTGAAGCTATTGTTTTTAAGAATATATTTACTCGTGTAAATACCATGATGGATCAATAATCAATATTTTCTTTATTTTTTATTTAATAATTTACACGTGTAAACAAATCAGGGAGGGATGAAAGAAATTGAAGGTGGAGAAAGAGATCCTGATGGAACAGATCCCCGGACTTTATGCGGTAGGGGAGATTCTTCTGGACAAGGAACTGTACTATGCGGCAGCTTCTGAAAACCGTGGCGGCGGGCTGTATTTAGTCCACAGCATGACGAAGGAAATCAGTGAGCTTCAGGGATGCCAGGGAGGCGTGATGGCAGTGCTGGGAGCGGCGCAGGAGAGGGCAATTCTCTGTATCGAAGAATTTTACCCGGTGTTTGACTCGGCTGGAGCGAAGATCGTGAAGGCAGAGCTTGAGCGGACCGGGAAGGGCTGGGCCGCATCACGGCGAAAGACGGTGGCTGAGGTTCCCTATGTACACCGGATTGCACAGCTTACGGAGGAAGACGGAAATTTTATTGCGGCCGGAAAGCTCTGTAAGCACAAGGATTGTTCGGATGACTGGTCCACTTCGGGGAGTATGGAAATCGGCCGGTACGAACCGGAGGAAGGCGTCTCGTCCTTTGAACGGGTCCGGGACGGGATTTATAAACACCATGCAATGTTTATCAGGAAAAATGAGTCGGGTTATGACGATCTCTATTATGGAGGAAGCGAAGGAGCGTTTGTGACAACACGCAAAAACGGAACCTGGGAGACGAGACAGATTTTGGACGTACCGGTAAGTGATATTGTCTGTTACGATTTGGATGGGGACGGAATGGATGAAATTGCCATAATTGAAGGATTCCATGGCGATAAAGCCGTTATTTTCAAACAAGGCGCAGGCGGATATGAGCGGGCGCTGGAATTGCCGTTAGATTTCGGGCATGTGCTCTGGGGAGGCAGTTTTCTGGGAGAACCCGGACTGATAACAGGAAGCAGGGGAGGCGGAATGCAACTGTCCCTGTACCGCTTTAATCCAAACAGGGAAGAAGAAAACAGGCTGTCTGTCCGTTCGGAGACTGTGATTGACAAGGGGCAGGCCCCGGCACAGATTATTGTAAACGAATGGAAAGATAGCGCTGAGATAATAGCTGCAAATCATGGGGTGGCGCAGCTTGTGAGGTACCGCTGCAGTCTGTAGGGACAGATGAAATAATATCGGTAAAAAACAGCAGTAAAGAAGCAGCAGTAAAACAGAGAAAAACAACAGTTGTCCGCACGTGGGACAGCATAAAAGAAAATAAAAAAGGAGAAGAAAAATGAAAAAAAGAATGGCAAAAATGGTTCCTGTATTGTGTGTAGCAGCGATGGTTGGATTGACGGCATGCAGTTCTGCAAAGCCCGCTGAGACGAAGGCTCCTGAGACAAAAGCGGAGGCGGCATCTGAGAAAGAGCCGGCTGGGGAAGAACCGGCGGCAGCCGTGGATTTTCCGAAGGATACGCTTAATATTATCTGTCATGCGGCGGCCGGAGGAGGCAGTGATGCACTGGCAAGACAGGTGGCCCAGGGCCTGCAGGATGGAAACGGCTGGACGGTCACAGTAGATAATAAGACGGGCGGTTCCGGCTCTGTGGGAATGCAGTTTGTCATGAATTCCAAACCGGACGGCTATACCATCGGTACGGCTCCGGTGGAGCTTTCCATGATAGAGGCGCTTGGCTATGCACAACTGGCTCCGGAGGATGTCCAGCTGCTGGGCTGCGGCATGTCCTGGCCGGCGGCGCTTTATGTGCCTGCCGACGCTCCCTATGATACGCTGGAAGATTTTATCAATTACTGTACGGAGAATCCCGGCAAGGTGCGCGTGGCAAACTCCGGAATCGGCTCGATCTGGCATATTGCCGCCTGTGTGTTGGCCGATAAGACGGGAATCGAGATTAACCATGTGCCGTATGACGGAGCTACCGGTGCGGTTACGGCGCTGCTGGGCAAAGAGATCGATGCTGTTGTGGTTGGTACCTGTGAGGGATATTCCTATGTGGAATCGGGAGATTTTAAATGTCTTGCTTCCTTCAGCGAGGAGAGAAGCTCCGTTCTTCCTGATGCACCGACGGCCATGGAACAGGGCCATGACATCAATGTAGTCTGCTGGGTAGGATTCCTTGCCCCGAAGGGAATTGAGGAGGCAAAGCAGCAGATCCTAGTGGATGCGTTGAAGAATGTATTTGCCGGCGACGCTTATATTGAATTCTGCAAAGGCAGAGGTTGTGACAGCACTTATTATACGCCGGACGAATTCCTCGCCATGGCGGAAGCGGATTATACCTATTATTCCGAGCTGATCTCGGACCTTAAAATTGGTCAGTAAGCGTCCGAATTTTTAGGAGAATGAAAATGAAGAAGATTACAGGAAATACGATAGTAGGTTTTTTATTTGCGGCGGCAGCCGGTATCACGCTGTATATTTCCAATGCCACGCTGAAATCGGCTTCTGCGATGGGGGATCCGGGACCGAAGATGTTTCCGAATGCAGTATGTATAGCAATACTGATTCTTTCTGTGATTATTATGGTTCAGTCCGTTTTTAAATCTGAGAAGCCCTTTAAAGGCGCGCTTTCCACACCGGAAGGAAAGCAGGGCTGTACAAGAATGATATTGGTTCTGTCAGATTTGGCGCTTTTTCTAATCCTCTGGAGATATGTGCCGTTTCTGGCGGCAGGGGTCATTTTTATCTTCCTGCTTTGTATGGTCTTCAGAGAAAAACTTCTGTTCTCTATTATCTATTCAGCGGCAGTGACAGGCGCTCTGTATTTTGTGTTTACGATCCTGCTGAAAGTGAATTTGAATATTTGCTGACGGACAGAAGCGGCGGCCATGAATGCCGGTGTTCATGGCCTTTGGGACAGAAATCACAATCACGGTTAATGAGGTGACTATATGGATTATTTATCAGCAATACAAACTGCATTTTCTCCCGGCTGCCTGTTCTGTATCACAATGGGCGTACTGATGGGGCTGGTAGTGGGAACCCTGCCCGGCCTGACCTCGGTGATGGCTGTCTCCCTGATTACGCCCCTCACGTTTAAGATGGATCCGGTCAATGGCTTCGGCATGCTGCTCGGCGTATACAATTCCGCCATTTTTTCAGGAGGGATATCGGCGATTGCGATCAATACGCCGGGGACACCTGCCTCCATCGCAACCACCTTTGACGGATATAAAATATCCAAACGGGGCAGAACCGGGTTTGCGCTTGGGGTCAACACGATTTATTCCGTCATGGGAGGAATCTTTTCCACCGTGGCCCTGATGATTGCCTGTGAACCTCTGGCCAGCTTTGCCCTGAAATTCGGTTCGGCGGAGTACTTCTGGCTTGCCATTTTCGGCCTTTCCATGATGATCAGCATTTCCCATGTCGCTCTTGCGAAAGGGCTGGTGGTCGGCGCACTCGGCCTCCTGCTCAGCACTATAGGCCTTGATCCGATGCTGGGAAGCAAGCGTTTTGTAGGAGGCAATGTGGCGCTGCTTGACGGAATTTCTTTTATCCCGGTTTTAATAGGCCTGTTCGGCATCGGGGAGATGCTGTACCAGATATTTGAAAATGTAAAGGAAAGCAAGAAAGAAGATATTGCCGTTGTCGGTAAAAAGGATCGTGTGCTTCCGACTAAGGCGGAGCATCGCAGGATGGCGCTTCCGGCTTTTATCGGTTCGATAATCGGTGTGGTAGTCGGAATCGTTCCGGGAACCGGCGGGGACATTTCCGCACTGATATCCTGGGATGTTTCCAAGCGCGTTTCCAAACACCCGGAAGAATACGGAGACGGCTCGATTGAAGGTCTTGCGACGACATGCGCATCGAACAATGCGTCGATTGGCGGCGCTTTGACCACGGCCCTTGCACTGGGCATACCCGGGGACTCCAGCACGGCTGTGCTTCTGGGCGCTCTGACTATGTACGGAATGGTGACAGGTCCCACGCTGCTCAGTAAAAGCAGCGACTTCGTCTGCCGCCTGTACATCATCATGCTGCTTGCCAACATCATTATCCTGCCATTGGGACTGCTCTCGGCAAAGGTCTGTATCAAGCTGCTGAGCGTAAAAAATGAGTATATCCAGATGGCGGTGCTTCTAATCTGCTGTATCGGAGCCTACTCGCTGAACCGGAGCTATTTTGATGTAATTATCATGTTTATTGCCGGTATCCTCGGCTTTTTCTTCCGCAAGTTCGACTACCCGCTGGGGCCCCTGGTGCTGGGGCTGCTTCTGGGAGGCATGTGCGAAACGAATCTGAGACGTACTCTGATGCTGTCGGGAGGGAGTCTGATGCGCCTTTTCACAACACCGATCTCCATGCTTCTGGTAGGACTGATTCTGCTGGCAATCGGCTGGCCCGTAATCAGTGAATTTAAGGGAAGGAAAAAGAAAAGCTAGCGGCAGTTCAGGCATTCAGGCAGTCTGAATGAAGGAAACATTTATTGATGGCGGTGACCTGTGCGCGGGGCGTGCAGGTTATCGTATAAAAAGTTATAAGAAAGAGGTAACAGATGCAGAATATATTGCCATCCATCCATTTGCTGGAAATCTTTATGCCGGTGGCGGACCGGGAGGATTTTCTCGTCGGGATGCTGGAGGAAGTGAAGAATATTGATTTTTACAAGGGAATTGAACTGCCGGTTATTTTCCAGAAGGAGAATATTGCCAAGGTGAGGCGGATTGCCCGGGAAAAGAGCTACCAGGTTACCGAGTGGGCATCGCCTGATATCATAAAAAGAGGATACAATCTGTCCTCCACGGACAGGGAGCTGAGGGTACAATCGGTCGGTTACGCGGTGGAGCTTATGAAAATTGCAGCGGAAGCCGGAACTGCGATTGTCGGCCTTCCATCAGGAGATGATCCGGGTGATTTAAAGCGGGAAGAGGCGAAAAAAGCGCTTTTTGATTCCTATTGCCGTATCTCAGAGGCGGCGAAGGAATATGACGGCCTGCATCTGACGCTGGAGCCGCTGGATCGGTATGTACACAAGAAACAGCTGATGGGACCGATCCATGAGGTGGCGGAATGGTTCGGCGTGCTTAAAAAGACCTGTCCCAATTTCTACCTGCACTGGGACAGCGCCCATGAGGCTCTTGCAGGCATCGGCCTGATGGAATCGCTGGAGGCGGCCCTGCCTTATATGGCGCAGTTTCATATCTGCAACTGTGTGACGGAACCGTCTCATCCATACTATGGCGATTTTCATATGGAGGTGGGGAGAGCCCCACATTATAAGAATTGGGGATACCTGACTCCTGAGATAGCCGCCGGTTTATTAAAACGTGCTGCTGAGGGAAATCCGGCGGAGGGAATAACAAACACCCACGTAGCCGTGGAAGTGCGCAGCCATATGGGAGACGCACTCTGGGAGAGAGAGAGGGACATCCGCGGATTTTTAATGAGAGCGTTTGACCTGGCAGGCCTCTCGTATTAATTAAGAAAGCGGGTTACTGTTTGCAGAACCGCGCTTTTCAGCGTGGCTGTGGATAGTAACAGGGCAGCAGGAGGAGAATGAGATGATACTTGATTATATGAAAAACTACCGGATGTATAATTCACTTGTTTCGAATCTGGAGGAAGGGATGACGTTTGTCAATACGCTCCTGGATAAGCCGGAAGGCCGCTATGAGGCGGAGCATGGTATCTACGCCATGGTTCAAATCGGAGTGACCTCCGATATCGGCAAAGACCGGATGGAGACACATGAAAAATATCTGGATGTGCAGATGGTATTCGAGGGGCGGGAGACATTTGAGTGGGAGGAAGCGTCTGAGCTGGAAGCGGAGACGGAATACGATCCGGAGACGGATTTCAAGTTTTACAGGGGAGGCGGAAAGAAAATTCTTGCCACAGAGGGCATGTTCTATATTCTGTTTCCCCAGGACGCCCACAGGTGCCGGGGAATGGCCGGGAAAGAAGGGGAAAAGTACCGCAAGATTGTGCTGAAGCTTCCGGTGGAAACGAAGCGGTAAGCGTTGGCCTCTGCCGTTACGGCAATTTAAAGGAGAAGGTGTATGTATTTATATGAGGGGATAGAAAAAGCGGAAAAGAAACTCCGCGCCGTGCTGCTCGGATGCGGGGAGCAGGCGGTCAACATGATCCACAATGCGATATCTTACCTGGATGAAATCGAAGTTGTTGCGGTCTGCGATAAAAATAAGGAACGGGCTGATTTTGCTGCGAGACGGCTGGGGCTGTCCCGTTCTTATCAGGATGCGGGCCGTATGCTTGACGAGGTGGATGCGGACGCTGCTTTTATCATTACCATTGCAGGGCTCCAGGCGGCTCTGGCCAGGCAGTGTATTGAGGCGGGGCTTCATGTGTATACGGAAAAGCCGCTTGGCACCGAGCTGCCCGATCTGCTGATGCTTAAGGAGGCGGCCGCAAAACATCACAGGAAAATAGGCGTTTCCTTCAATAAGCGGTACAACCTGGCCTACCGGGATATGAAGCTGGCAATTGAGTCGGAAGGATTCGGCGCCCCATCCGCATTTATTGCGAAGTTTATCGGAGGATACCGTTCCAACGAAACAGATCTTCTCCGCGTCGGCTGCTGCCATTTTTTTGATTTGGCGAGATACCTGATCGGCGAACTGGATGAGGTATATGCTTACAAATATGAGAAACAGCCGGGGCAGCATATGTTTGCAGTGAATGGTAGGTTTGTGAACGGCTGTGTGGCCAGCATGACATTCGGCGCGCTGGGCTCCTGGGTATGCGGATACGGGATGGAGAGCGTGGAAGTGAGAGGGGACCGGAATATGGTGAGCGCTGAAAACGGGCGTGATTTTACCTGGCAGAAGCCTTCGAGGATACGGGAGCCGGAGGCGGGATTTGAAAATAAGGGCACCCAGGCGGTTATTGAAGCAGCCGTCCCGGTTGAGATTATGCGGCCCAATTACTCAAATCTCGGAAAACTGGCGATGAAGGATTTTTATATCAATGGAAATTATCAGTGCGTGAAAGCGTTTGCAGGCGCGATTCTGAATGGAACGGAGCCGCCGGTGGGATATGCGGACGGATTGATGGCGCTTAAACTGGCTCTGGCCGTAGAACGAAGTGCTGCAGAGCACCGTCCTGTAAAGATAGGAGAGATTGAGGGATGAAAAAGTTATATGGGGTTGTAGTGCCGATCGTAACACCTCTTACGCAGGAGGATGCGATCGACGTAACGTCTTTAAAAAGGCTGGCCGATCACTGTATTGACAGCAGCATGCAGGCTATCTACCCATGCGGAACCACGGGAGAGATGATGTATCTGTCGGTTGAGGAGCGCAGGCTGGTGGCGGAAACAGTTGTGCGGCATGCAGCTGGAAGAGTACCGGTATTTGTACACGTGGGTGCATGGAATCTGAGGGATACGGTGGAACTGGCAAAACATGCGGCCGAAATCGGCGCAGACGGCATTGCAGTTGTGACACCTGCCTTTTTCTCCGTCAGGGATCAGGGGCTGGTTGATTATTTTACAACTGTTGCAAAAAGCGTCCCGCAGGATTTCCCGGTTTACCTGTATGCGATCCCGCAGTGTGCGGTGAATGACATAAGTCCCAAAGCAGCAGAGGAATGCAGCCGGCTCTGTCCCAACATAGTGGGAATTAAGTACAGCTATCCGGATATGACGCGTATCCAGCAGATGCTTCGGATAAACGGAGGGCAGTTCAGCGTGCTGGTCGGGCCGGATCATCTATTTGCCGCCGTCTCGGCGATGGGAGGCGACGGGGTAGTCTCCGGAAACGCCCAGATTATCCCGGCTTACTATAAGAAGATATGGCAGCTTCTCCAGGAGAAAAATTATGAGGAAGCGGCCAAATGGCAGCACAGGACAAATCTTCTGAATGAAACGCTCTGCGAGAACAATAATATTGCAGCATACAAAGTAATGCTAAAACGGGACGGAATCATTGCGACGACTAAGATGCGCAGGCCGATGGAAAATCTGACTCCGGAACAGGAGGAAAATTTGATTGCGGCAATGGAGAGGCTGAGGTATCGCGGGATATAAGGAGCTGGCTGTTTACCGGTCGAGGTAAAAAACAGGCGCGGAATTGAGTAAATAAATTCCGCGCCTGTTTTTTGTAAGTATGGCCACGGGCTTAGCACTGCTGCAAACTCAAAAGAGTGCAATGTCAGTACGGCAAGCGGGCGGGCAACATCATGACATGATACCAGGGTCAAAAGGTTGGAAATCTGATGCAAGCTTGCTTGCATGAAGATTTTTAATCTTGGGACCCGCCAAAAACATGAGTAAGAAGCCATTTTTCGCAGAAAAATGAGCGGATTGCGAATGTTTTTGAGGATTGTGAGAGCACGCAGTGCGGAGCAATCCGGTATCAAAGGGGTCAAAAGACCTTTTACCCCCAACATCATGACAATTAGAAGTTACATAATATGCTGCATCCAACGATAAAAGATGTTGCCAAGAAATAGTAAGGAGGCGTTAATCTTGAGGAAAAATTTTGGAGCTAAACCGTATACTTATCCGCAGCCGGTGCTGATCATTGCGACGTATGATGAAAATGGAACTGCCGATGCAATGAATGCCGCATGGGGCGGTATCAGCGATGACACGCAAATTTCCATGTGTCTGAGTGCAGAACACAAAACCGTAAAGAACATTCTGGCACGCGGTGCTTTTACCGTCAGCATGGCAGATGCCGCCCATGTGACGGAATGTGATTATGTAGGCATTGTCTCAGCCAATGATGTCCCGGATAAACTGGCAAAGGCCGGTTTCCATACTACAAAGGCTGAATTTGTGGATGCACCGCTCATTGACGAGCTTCCGATGGCGTTAGAGTGTACCCTGGTCCATTATGACGCTGAATCCTGCCGTCTGACGGGCGAAATTGTCAACGTCAGTGCGGACGAACGCATACTTGGAGAAAACGGGAAAATCGACCCCGGCAAGCTGGATCCCATCACATTCGATCCTGTCAATCACACGTATTTAAAGCTTGGCGCGAAAGCCGGCAATGCCTTTAAGGACGGTCTGAAACTGAGATAACCGCAAAGCTCCCCTGAGCCGCATAGGATGTTCTGTAACGGTTCAGGGGCGTTTGGATGATAACTTGGTAAGAGGAGAAAGGAGGCAAGCAGATGGAAATACCCGGACTGCAGATCGTTTTCATACTAATCGTATTGGCGGAATGGATTTTCATGGGCTCAACTCAAGTTTTCCGCGGATACATGGCTGAGAGATGGGAAATGCCGGTAGGACTTAAGAGCGCAGGATATGCGGCTGCCTTTGGTATTCTGTTTGCCTATTACATCGGAGAACGCCTGATTTACCGAAAAAAGCCTGACGGCTCCCAGCCGATTGTCCTGCGCCGCCGGGGAATCCTTTGGGCTTTATTATTCTATGTCCCATATCTGCTTTACGGCTTTGCAGGAAATGTGATTTTTCTGTTTTGGGAGAATGGGCGCAAAGAGGGAGCGGTGTTTTTTCTCGTAAAACTGCTGGCCTTTATTGGACTGTGCGTGAAACTTTATAAAATGCCAAAAGAGCGTGGGGCAACTTCGGCTCTGCATGGGACAATCCGGCCGAAGTTGGACAACGGTCAAAACGCATGGGAACTGCTTTTTCGCATCTGCGTCATTGGTTTTTTTATCCTGATGTGGTCAGAGCCGGTCTTTTTGAGATTTCAGGGATTTATTATAACGGATATCATATCGCTTCTGAAACCGTTGATGCTTATCTATATTGTGATATGTCCGGTGCATGGGAAATATAAGGATTAAATCATTTCATTTTATTCGGCACCGGTAAACATAGCAGTTCGCACAGCCGGGACTGTTCTTCTTGCAGCCATGCCATGGGTTCCAGGTTGCCATATCACACCTCTCTTTCTCCGGCGTTTTCCCGGACTTTGACATTCCCCGTAAAAAGCTGTTTCTAATTCAATTATTTATGTAAAACTCAAATCCCTCAACATTATTCAGCCATGCATGATTTGCATATTGGGTCTTGACAAAATCCGAAATCGGATTCATAATAAAACCGAAATCGGATTTTGAAACTATGGAGGAACCATTATGTTAAAAACGGTCAAAGAACAAAACTTAGAATTAAACCGCCTTTGGAGAATGCAGGATCAGTTATATCAAGCTTACGCTACTCGCTGCGGTTTGTCTTCCGTATCCTTTTGGGTATTGTATACCTTAAGTGAGGCAGATGAGGTCTACACTCAAAATGCGCTTGCCGAAATGTGGTATTTTCCGAAGCAGACGGTTAACTCAGCAATCGCAGGTCTTGTAAAAACGGGATATATAAGACTTGAACAGATTGCCGGGGCAAGAAACAGTAAGGCGGTAAAACTGACGGAACAGGGATTGGATATATGTAAACGCCTTGTTAATCCTCTTGTACATGCTGAGTTGAGTGCATTATTAAAAATGTCGGAGGAGGAACGCCGAATGTTCCTGGAACTCTCCGACAAACAGCAGCGTTTCCTGCGGGCTGAACTGGATGCCGTTTATCAAGATGAAGCAGTCGATTTTAATGCAGGCAGCAAAGAGGTGCAAAAATGAATTTAGAGCAATGGGTTCTATGCCCTTTCTGTAAAAGCAAAACCCGGCTGAAAATACGGGATGATACAGTATTAAAAAATTTTCCGCTTTTTTGTCCTAAATGCAGGCATGAAACACTTATAGATGCAGAACAAATGAATATATCCGAAAGCAAAGAGCCAGACGCAAAGACGCAGAGCCGATAATCCGTATTTTAGATACGATTATCGGCTTTTCTATTTATAAAGTGAAAACATGAATGGAGGAATTATTTAATGAGGATTATTACAATCAGCCGGGAATTTGGAAGCGGCGGCAGAGAAATTGGAAAACGACTTGCCGGCCAGCTCGGCGTTGATTATTATGACAAAGAAATTATCACCGCTATTGCAGGTAAAAAAGGATTAGACGAAGATTACGTGTCTGATATATTGGAGCATCACGGGTGGCAGAATGTACCGCTGACTTTTTGCCGTTCCCTTACAACGGTGACCGTAGTACGGTCTGTCAAAGCCGATTTATTAGTGGAACAGACAAGAGTAATCGAGAGTATTGCAAAGGCCGGAAAGGATTGTGTTATCGTTGGACGAAATGCAGATGAATTGCTCAGGGAGCATCACCCCTTTAATGTTTTTGTCTGTGCTGATATGGAGTCAAAAATTCGCCGTTGTATGGAGCGGGCTGAAAAAAACGAAAATTTGTCCCGAAAAGAACTGGAACGAAAAATTCGCAGCATTGACAAAAACCGTGCTGAGGTTCGTGAAATTATTACACATAAAGGCTGGGGAGTACATACCTCCTATCACCTGACAGTCAACGCCACCGATTGGAATTTGAAGGAATTAACATCAGCCGTTGCAGCGTTTGCCGAGAGCTGGTTCAGGAGGACAAACCCATGATACAGCTCTCTGATCACTTTAATTATAAAAGACTATTACAATTTACATACCCCACCATTGTCATGCTGATTATCAGCTCTGTCTATGGTGTGGTCGACGGTTACTTTGTATCAAATTTTATAGGTAAAACACCATTTACCGCAATCAATTTTATCATGCCCTTTCTCTTGATATTAGGGTGTGTGGGATTTCTGTTTGGAACAGGCGGAGGGGCATTGATTGCTAAAACAATGGGCGAAGGCAGGCAGAATAAGGCCAGTGAGCAGTTTTCCTTACTCATCTATGCCTCTTCCATATGCGGTGTGCTTTTAGCTGTATTTGGTATGGCAGCGCTGCGGTGGATTGCGTCTGCATTAGGTGCAGAAGGCCGGCTGTTAGAAGACAGCGTTACCTATGGACGGGTGGTTTTACTTGCCATACCGGCATATATCCTGCAATGCGAATTTCAATGCCTGTTTGCCACGGCAGAAAAGCCGAAACTTGGTTTGTACATTGCAATTGCCGCAGGAGTAACTAATATGGTACTTGATTTCCTGTTTATCGTTGTATTTAAATGGGGATTGGTTGGTGCAGCTGCCGCTACTGCAATCGGCCAATTGATCGGTGGTATTGTTCCTGTAATTTATTTTAGCCGTCCTAATGACAGCCTGCTCCGACTTACTAAAACGAAATTTGATGGATCGGTTTTGTTGAAAACGGCTTCTAACGGTTCTTCTGAATTGATGACCAATATTTCTACCTCTGTTGTCAGTATGCTTTATAATGCACAATTACTGAAATATGCCGGAGAAGACGGCGTTGCATCATATGGAGTTTTGCTATATGTTGCGTTACTCTTTCAAGCTGTGTTCATTGGATATTCCGTAGGGACAGCTCCAGTTATCAGTTATCATTATGGTGCGAAAAACCATAACGAGTTAACAAGTTTGCGGAAAAAGAGCATCATTATCATAATCGCCTTTGCTGTTGCTATGTTTGCGGCAGGGGAACTGCTGTCAAAACCCATTGCAATGCTTTTTGTCGGCTACGACCAGGGATTGATGGATATGACGCAGAGAGCTTTTATGATTTACTCTTTTTCATTCCTGTTCTCCGGATTTGGTGTTTGGGGTTCCAGCTTTTTCACTGCGTTAAACGACGGAGTAGTATCTGCCCTTATTGCTTTTATGCGTATCCTGGTATTCCAGGTTGCATCTGTGCTTATATTCCCATTGATTTGGCAGTTGGACGGTATTTGGTTCTCGATTGTTGGGGCGGAATTTATGGCAGCGATTGTTACCGCATTGTTCTTAATTGGCAAGCAAAAAAAATATCATTACTAAATTGAGGTGTATATATGAATTTACTGATTAAAACCGTTACTTCAGATTTTGAAGATATAAATGCTCTTGAACGTTTAAATAATGAAGCGTTTCCAGCAGAGGAACGCATGGAAATCGATGAAATGATGCAGTTAATTTCCAGACAGATAATTGAAGTGACTGCTGTTTATGATGATAGTACCTTTGTCGGCTTTTATGCACTGTCTGTCCGTAAACCCACTGCCTATGTATTCTTCCTGGCGATTGACAGTTCCAAACGCTCCAGGGGCTATGGCAGCAAAGCGTTGGCCTTGATGAAAAAACAATATGCCGGTTATCAGATTGTCTTAGATATGGAAGCTATAGATGATGAAGCGGAAAACATTGAGCAGCGTAAAGCACGTAAAAGCTTTTATCTTTGCAATGGCTATCATGAAACAGGTTATTACCTGGATTATAATGATTTAATAATGGAAGTGTTATGTACGGATGAAGAACTGGATGCAGACAGCTTTCGGATACTTTTGGATAAATTGAAAACCAGGAAGACGCCGTTTGTATTGGTCCGAATGAATTGAAATAACTAAACATAATTGAAATAACTAAACATAAAAAGATGGAGAAATGATTTAAATGAAAAAAAGATTAGCCGCAGAATGGGAACCGATTAAGGGAGTTATGATTGCCTGGCCAGCATTTCTTCCACACGCTTATATAGTAGATTTAACACAGAATTACCATGTCTATCTGTGTGTCCCCGGCCAGGATGAAGAAAATAATGCAAAAAAATATTTGACGGAATGGGGCGGAAACATTCGCAACGTTACATTCTGCCAAGGCCCCCAGGGGTTTGATGCCCCCTGGGTAAGAGATTGGGGAATGCACCCGATTTTTGATGAAAGCAGGAACTTCCATCTTGCTGGTGCAGAATACCAAATGTCCACCCCTTTTGTAGCGTATGAGAACCCTGAAGTCATGTTTGATGGACAAAATCAACCGTTGTCACCAAACTCCTATGAGCAGGAGGAAAATAAGGCACAGCCAATGATTGCAGAACAAATCGGGCAGCCATTTAAAAAATTGCCCTATGCTCTGACAGGCGGGAATATCATGTCAGACGGTTTTAACAAAATGATGTCGATGCAAGTCATCTTGACAGAAAACCATGCTAAGGGAATATCGGAAGAGCAGTTTTATGCAAATGTGGCAAGAGATACGGGCATGGGGGACTACTCCATATTTTCTAATTTTGGTGATTATGGCCTGCAGCATATTGACTGCTATTTGAAAATGATTGATGAAGAAACTTTGTTGGTCAGCAGGACCCCTAAAAATCACAAGCTGTACCAGCGGTATGAAGATCTCCTGGATAAAGAAATCCGTAAATCAAGGACCCGCTATGGCCGGCCATTTAAGATTTTCCGTTTGGATATTGTCCCTTTCAACGAGGGACATGATGACCTGACTGCTTATGTTAATTCGGTTATCTTGAATAACTCGGTATATGTTCCAATGTATGGCATTCCACAGGATAAGATTGCCTTGCAGCAATGGCAGGAGGTATTACCCGGATATGAAATAAAAGGATTTGACTTTGAGTTTGCAAAAGAACCTGCAGTCATTACAAATCGAACCGGGTATACAAGAACTGGCTGGGGTACAGAAGATGTAGCACATTGCCGGACAAGAGCGGTATGGGACGAAAATATGCTTTATATTGCTGTCAGAAGATTAGAGGAGGAAGAACCTGCTAATCAGGTATTAGATATTCATGTTAATATTGTTGATTACAGCAAAGCCGGATTGATTGAAGGAAGTCTGAAATTATATTATCGGGAAGCAGGGGGAACGGAATGGTACAGCCAACCGCTTGAAACAACAAATGACAGAGAACTTTTCCTCGGAAGTCTGATGGGAAAACCCGGCGATACAATCGAATATTATGTTGCTGCTGAAAGCAAGTCGGGCAGGAAAGAAACCATGCCAAGAGTTGCTCCCAAAGGCACTTATAAAGTGCATATAAGGTAAATAATCTCAAACACACTATATGGAGCCGATTAACTGCAAATACTTGGGACAATCGGCTACATCAATGATATTTGTTCAAATAAAACGAACGAGGAGGTCTGATATGCCAGAAAAAATTATACAGCGTAAATGCTTTGTCATAAATACCGCTTACATTCTTATTGCTGCCATGCTTGTGCTGCTGACTATTTTAACCGCAGGATTGCTTATGCCTTTTTGGATTGCTCTCTTTCTTTCCGCTATATTACAGCCGATTACCAGATTGTTAAGCGGAAAACTGGGACTAAAAAAGAAAGGATTATCAACGATCGTACTATTCCTATTTTATCTGCTGCTGTTTTGTATCCTTATCTTTGGTATAGCAGAAGTTACAAATTTGTTTGGAGATCTATTTCAAAGTTTCCCCGACTATTATAAAGATACTATCGTGCCCGCTCTTGGCTCTCTGGGTAACTCCATTGAGCAGATATTCTCCATTATTCCTAATGAATTCCGCCCGGATATGGCAGAGCTGCAAATAAGTATAATGACATGGATAGAAAAGATCGTATCTGCAATTTCACAATATGGACTTACCTTTGCAGGCAATGTGATTAGTGGGTTTACTTCCAGCATTTTGTCTGTTTTAATGACCATATTACTTTCGTATTTTATCACTGTTCAGTATGATACAGTCGTTGCTTTCTTGAAATGCCAGCTGCCTGATAAAATTCGTACATTTGGTGCAGACATCAAACCCTTATTAAAAAACTCTGTAGTGAAATATCTCAAGGCAACATTAATCCTGATGTTCATTACATTCATTGAACTGGCAGTAGGGCTTAGTATCATAAAGGGAAGCAATCCCATTGGAATGGCTCTGGGAATTGCAATATTTGATGCACTGCCTGTTTTCGGTACCGGCGGCATTATGATACCTTGGATAATTATTGAGCTGTTAAGCGGAAACTATGCTCTGGCCGGTGGATTGCTTATACTCTACATCATAATTACTATCATGCGTAATATATTAGAGCCGAAAATTTTAGGATCACAACTTGGTATTAACCCTATTGTGGTACTTCTTGCCGTTTTAATCGGCGGCAGGCTCCTGGGAGTTTTGGGAATGATTTTCTTCCCGATTACCGCTTATGTTTTGACGGTACTCCATGATGCCGGTAAAATTAAATTATATAAGAATCCACCTAAGTTAAATAATCAGAGCCGGATGCACAGCCGCTAAGCCGATATCTTCATTGGGAGAGCAGGCCGTTTTCGCTCCCGGCAAAAACGGTGGGAAGCGTTCTCTATTTCAGACCTTCCATCACTGAATCAGGCAAAATACTCTTCGATAAACCGTGAAGCGACTGCACCGTCGGCGGCAGCCGTAACAATTTGACGCAGCGGTTTCGTGCGGACATCGCCAACGGCAAAAACGCCCGGGAGATTCGTCTTCGTCGTCTCATCAGCTATGATGTAACCAGTCCCATCGAGGTCGACCTGGCCCCGGAACAGCTCCGTATCAGGAATCCGGCCGACTGCAACGAATACGGCCTCACAGGAAATCTCCTTCGCCGGACCGTCTAAAGATGCCACGGTAACGCCCGTAACTTTCTTATCGCCGTGTATCTCTGTCACACGGCTGTTCCAGACAAATTCTATCCCGCTGTCTATCAATGGGTCCATATAGATTTTAGAGGCCCGCAGGCTGTCGCGCCGGTGAACCAGATATACCTTTTTGCAGATTTTAGCCAAATAGAGGGCGTCCGCCGCCGCACTGTTGCCGCCTCCCACAACGACTACCGTTTTGTCGCGGTATCTCATTCCGTCGCAGGTGGCACAGTAAGCGACTCCCCGTCCGCGCAGCTCTTTCTCCCTCTGCAGCCCCAATTCCCGTGGAGAAGCTCCGGTTGCAAGTATCACCGCTCTGGCCTCGATCTCTCCCTTTGAGGTGGTGATTTTTTTAATATCACCGGTCAGTTCTGCCGATTTGACGCTGACAAACGCAGTCTCCGCACCGAAACGTTCGGCTCCTTTCTGCATCTTCTCTCCCAGTTCAAAGCCGTCAATCCCCTCCTCAAAACCGGGATAATTATCCACCTGTCCGGTGGTTGCCATCTGTCCTCCCGGAGAAAGCTGTTCCAGCACAATCACCGAAAACCCGCTTCTCGCACAGTAGAGAGCTGCGGCATAGCCGCCCGGCCCGCCGCCGATAACCGCAACATCATAGGATGTCTGTTTCATCATGTACCTCCTTTGTACCATTCCTGCCTTACAATCCTATAAGGCGCCGTTTTCTCTGAGCCAGTCTTCAACTGCATCCTGTGAACCCGGGTTGACAACAGAGCTGACCAGTTCGCCGTCACGGAACAGAAGCAGGGAAGGTATCGTGTCTATGTCATACTTCTCAGCAAGTTCAGGTTCCTCGTCTATATCAAGCTTCACCATCTTAACCGTCTCACCATGTTCTTCCGACATGCGTTCAATCGCCGGGGAAAGGCGTCGGCAATAACCGCACCATGGCGCCCAGAAATCCACAATAACCGGCCCCTTTGCCTTTAATACCGTCTCTTCAAAATTATTTTTAATCTCCTGTACTGCCATAATCCTGTCTCCTTCCTTAACTTTCCTGAATTTATCTTCGTTTTTATCTGTAACTTTTTCAAATACAGTTGTTGTATCTTTATAATACTGTTATCCGGACGGATTGTCAAGAGAAATATTTAAAATTGTACAAATCCTTCTATTGAAACAACGATAACCTGCACGCTGCGCGCACAGGTCACCGTCAAATAAGACCCCTGGCTATCGGATACGGCATACGTTCCGACGGCCAGGGGCCTGAAAAGTTAAGTTTGATTCAGCTCATGGAAGCTGTCTGGACTTTATTCTGCAAAAACCATAATCTGCAGAGCCGCGTTGTCCTCATCCGACCATACGACACATTTTCTGCCCTGTGTCAGGTCATCCAGTGTCACAATGTTCCTCGTGAGATATGGAAATATGTTGCAATCGGATTCCACCGTGTACTCTGTGCCGTCTGCCGCTGTCAGGACGGACTTTGAAGTGGCTGCATCCGTAACCAGGGACTGCACTTCTATATAGTCCGGTACCTTCGCATCAGCGGGTATGTTGGCAAAAATCACGTCTGCATTTGTCATTGGAGGGAGGCTCATGGTCATGGCCGGCCCGATGTATACATAGATGGTATCCCCATCCTTAATATCCTCTTCCTTAAGCGGAAGTCCGGTTACAGCATCGAGGATGTAAGTATACTCCTCAGAAACATTGAGGATGATCTCTCCGCTGATACTCATATCCGACTGGTTGTCAATGGACAGCCTGCCATCCTCCTGCTTTGTTACCGGCCCGTAGATACGGAGGGACTGAAGTGCATCCTGCCCGTTCATATCCTCAACGTTATCCGCCGCTGACTCCGCCGCAGTGTCAGCTTCTGTTGTCTCCTCTTTGGATGCCTCCTGGCTCTCCTGACGGGTTTCCGTGGCAGCGGATGCCCCCTTGGATGCGCAGCCGCCTATGCCAAGCGCCAAAACCGTACAAATTCCTGCTGCATATAAACGATATTTTCTCAATATTCTCTTCTCCTTTTCATGGTTAATACCCGCCGGCCCTTTAAGCCGTGCAGAGCATTTATTTACTTGCAAGTAAAGTATATACGATTTGCCATTCATATCCAATAAAAAATTTCTTAATAATTCTGAATTTATAGAGAACATTGTAAGAAATATTTCAGATTTTTCGCGAAATTAGATCATTTATATCATCCTTCTCCTATCTCTTTTTGATGCCATATACTTTTCAAGAATAAATTTGCACTGCTATATTTCTGTCCTGAAATATTGTATAATTAGCTAAATCGGAATTTGAGGAGAGTAAAAATATGAGTAAAGAGTATATCATTTCGGCATGTTCAGGAATGAAAATTGATGTTAAGCAGGGCCAAAGCATCACAGTGATCGATATTGAAGGCGGTCAAGTAGTGGATTTTTTCGCTGAAGCGGACGGAAATGAGAATGAATTTCTTTCAGCAGGAGTGACGATTGACTGTAACGAGTCCCTGAAAATAAATGTTGGTGATATTATTTATACAAATCTATACCATCCCATGATGGAGGTTATGTTTGACGATGTAGGAGAGCATGATTTGCTCCATCCATGCTGCCGGCCGGAAATGTATGACTTATCTTCTCCCTTTAAATCCTCCTCCATAAATTCGAGATATTCATGTGGCGTAACATCAAATTTTAATTCTACATCTTCGTAACAGCAGGAACCCCAATATAAACTCTCTCTGCTTAACATTTGATTGATATAAACTAAATCCAAACTCCTACCTCCGGAAATTCAAATAATTTGAAATCTATTTATTTTCTCTAACAAAACGGCAAGGATTCCCGTATGCTATCATATCACATTATATCTATTAGAGCATCGTTATCTGTCAGAGTCATCCGCGCCTGCGCTATGATTTTTCCCTTAAAAGTTGTCCCGTATTTCCTTTTTTGATGTCCGCCTTTCATAATAACCGGACGTTTTTTAACAATACTGAGGTATTATATAACCTATTTTTTCTAAAATCTCTATTCCGGCGATAATTAAAGGTGCTGGGGCTTTCATATATATCTTAGCACTAATTATTAAATAAAGACACACGCTTTTGATACATTTATATTTTAATTCTATCATCCTGCGCAATCGTATCTCCATTCCCAAACTCATAGACGGCCCTCGGTTATCGGGCACACAAAAAGCACCAGCCGTTCTCTGACTCGTGCTTTAATAGAGGCTTATTATTAAAAATACAGTAAATTAGATACTACACCGGCCTGATTAAATTGTTTTCAAAAAAAGTGTCAAAAGTATTTGTTGCGCCTCCGTGTTCAACAATTTTTCCATCCACTACTTTATCAATATCAACCCCTGTAATAGTGAGTTTCTTATTCGTTGGTTTAATACCAATAAACTCTCCCTTATGAGTCCCCTGCATAATAAATTCAGAGATAACATAATCGCCATCTGCATACTGCTTAATAATGTTCATAGTGTAATCCGGATAAGTCTTTTTTACCTCGGCTAAATGCTGTCTCATACCGTCTAATCCAAGCGGTACCATTTTTTCTCCAACTTTCAGTACGCAATCCTCCGAAATATATTGGGAAAGCTCATCCAGTAAATTATTTGAAACAATTACCTCATAAAAATATTTTACAAGCTTTTTCTTCTCCATAATACTCACCTTTTAAACTGTGCTTTGGGTATCATTCAAGCAGCTCCAATGCTCTCAGATTTCCCCATCACATTAATGTAAAATCCTAAAAACCATCTTCTGGCAGGGATACTCAAATACAGTCAATTTTTCATCATCTGCAAATCCACATGCATGATAGCACGCCCTGGCAGGTATCCCTTTTGGGTCGCCGTCTTGGAATGTAACGACGGAAATAATATCTCCCACAGTAAACCACTCCGTCATTTTCTCAATCAATCTTTTAGCAACACCTTTCTTTCGATACTCAGGATGTACGGCAAGAAAAGACAATTCTTTTTCTCCCCTTGAACACATAAGCATTCCTGCAATTCTACCATCTTTTTCTTCCATAATTGCTTCATCATTGCTGATGGCACTATATACTGCTTCTAAAAATTCCTTTTCTTTATACCCGGCAAAATCATCTTTTACCAGTTCCATCATGGATAGTATTTGACCTTCATACCATGGTCGCACTGCCAGAGGAGTTCCCTTCATTAGAAAAACCGTACCAATACCCATCTCTGCCATCCAAGAACTCCCCATACGGCGTATAATCACCCAGGAACTGAAACGTACTGGTCTGAACCACCTGGTCATCCAGAACCGTATAAGTTGTATCATCCAGTTTCTCATTCAGTCCCAGGCTGAAAATAGGAATCTGCACCTTACGGATACGGACTCCGGTATCCTGATATGTGATGGAATACAGCAGGTTGTTCTCATAATCCACTTCTACCGCCTCAAATAATACCATCTGCTTTGCCTGGGATAAGCTGTCCAGCCGGATGCTTTTTAGCTGCAAAAAGGTACTGGCATCCCCCACCTGACTGCCATAGCCATTTATTCCGCCTTACCTGCTCGGTCAGCACTTTGCATAACTTCGTCCTGGACTCACACATGGTCAGCAGGATTCCGGCAATTCCCAGGTCAGGATTGATTCTTCGCTTAATCTTCATGACCGTCCTGATAAAATCCTGCATTCCCATCATAGCAAGAAGCTGTGGATTCACCGTGATAATCACCTCGTTTGCCGCCGCCAAAGCATTGATGGTCAGCGTACCCAATGACGGACAGGTATCAATCAGAATATAATCGTATCTCCCACGCAACGGCTCCAAAATGCCGGACAGCATTTTCTCTGCTCCCATTTCCAATCTCAATTTTGCATCCACAACTGATAAATAAATGGATGCAGGAATGAAATCCACCCCATCCTTCTCTCTTATGTACCTTTTGGGAGCTGGCAGCTTTGTATCATCAATCACCGCCATCATCAGATGCCCGATGGTATGTTCCAACTCCCCAGTATTCTCAATCCCAAAACACGTAGTCAAATTGGCCTGGCTGTCAAAATCTACCGCCAGCACTTTCTTACCCAGCTTTTGCAGGGAGTATGCCAGATTTAATGTGGTCGTGGTCTTACCCACGCCACCTTTCTGCGAACCAATCATATATATCTTACCCATAAATCAATACACTCCTTTCCCCTCTGCCACTTTACCTGACAGTTGCAGTTCTTCAAAGGTATCAATAAAATTTGCTGTCTCCATTGGCGTAATAACCAGCCTTCCCTCTTCACACTGAACAGATACTGGCATATCGGGTGTAAATCCCCATTCTTCCAGCCATGCGCCTTTTAACATAAGCATTGGTGTAGGCTTATACTTATATCCGGACTGTTCGCAGACTTTTAGCTTTCTATTTTCTTTTCTCATATTATCTACCATCCTTTATGAAATTTACAGTACAGCACGGGATTTAGTTCAAAAACATCTATGAACCAGATAAACATACGATTTAAAATACATTAGATTGGATTCTATATGTATAGAGCAATACTGTAAAATAGACTTGTTCAAGATTAACTATTGCAGCAGATTTGGCGTTGTAAGGTCCCTGTCTTTTAGTAAGCAAAACTGATTTATAGCCGTGGTACAAAAACACAGGTTTAACTCTCCCACAGCGCCCGGTTCACATTAAACCCGGCCGAAACTTGTCAACCAATATTACAACGCCCAGTTGCAACCCGTCAGCATTTATAAGGACTTCGGACCTTCACACCTCCCAGTGCGGTTGCTTTAATTGCAGAAATATATTTCACCATCCATAAATGGTTTTACAAATTTTCAATAATATATTTTTCAGCACTTGATTATATTTATTTCGTATTTGCTTATTTTATATTAGCATATGTTAATATTCTTGTCAACGCCAATATTAGTATTTACTAAAATTACTTTCGTTCATACTAATTTTATGTTAAAATATGCTTATGCAAACAAAGGTGGTGATATAATGATGCGGTATTATAAGCTGTTCGATTTGCTTTCACGCCGTGATATGAAAAAAACTGATTTATTAGAAGTGATTTCTGCTCCCACGCTTGCCAAACTCTCAAAAGGGGAAAGCGTTACAACAGATGTCCTTTGCAAGATATGTGCATTTTTAGATTGTCAACCCGGAGACATAATGGAATATATCAAATAAAGGCTCTATAGCAAAAGCAGGTACTCCACATCATCACGGAATACCTGCTTCTATATTTGCTTTCATCAAATCATCTTAAAATGCCTTAGCGCATCTTCAATCGCTTCTTCTTTTTCCAATGGTACTTGTGGAACTTTAGCTTTTCCATCACCAACATTATAGTTAATTCTCTCAATCAAACCGTGCTTCCTTTTAACCTGCGCAATATATAACTGTGATACTTTAAGCCCTGTTTTATCAAGCACATACTGCTTTATCTTATCATAAGTCGCTTTACTTTCTGCAATTGTCAAATCCATCTCATCAAGCTCAATTTTAACCTCAATAGATTTGGCCGACTTTAGTTTGGACAAAAGAACAACCGTCTCCACATGTGTGGAGTGTGTGATTCTGATTTCCAAAAGGCGCAAAAAGGGCCTTGGCGTAAACGTTATATTGCATTCCCCGCAAATAATCTTGCTGGAAAACGGATTCACCTCCATGTTCTGGGAGAATCATGTGATGTTATGCTCCTCCAAATACTGTTTCCGTCTCCAATACAACTTCAGCACCTCTTTTCATCAGATCCAAACTTACAATCTCTTGCTCCAACTTCACATTCTGCTCCAGCATGTATTGAACCACCTCAGCATAAGTATCCATTGTTTTCAACTCCTGAAGTCTGCTTCTGTCATTACCCGAAAGTTGATGCAGGCACATGGCATACTCGTAATTTTTCAACTCATCAACCGACATGCCAAACAGTTCAAAATTTATTCCGGTAACCTCACGCAAATTATGATGAATCCAAAAACCGCCCGCGTCAATATCTCCAAAATGTTTATACGCGGCATCCTGGTTAGATTCATACACCAATTTAAGGAAATCCCTCTGATATCTGTTCGCGTATCCCCCAAGGTAAAATGTCACCGTACTCTCTGCATGATACCGGAGATAAGAGGTCCGATTTTCTATGGTCATAAACTCCGGTGCCATAAGCTTCACCGATTGAATATGAACCAAATCAGACGCAAGGAACTCTATCCCTTCGTAAAACCCGCTTATATCCACATCCTTTCCGGAGATATGGATGATTACATCTCCCTTGATACAAAGCTTCTGCGGTTCTTTGGCAATATGATAGTCCAGCAGAATCTCATCCAGTAATTCATCATCCGTATTTCTATCTGAATATTTCCGCAAGATACTGCAGACCGGCTGCAATGTTTCATTTTCAAAAAATTTAGAATCCCCATAAATTTTCATCGAAGCTTCCCTGATATACAAATCTTCCTGATTTTTCTCAATAAAGGCTACCGCTTTTAAAACATCGTCCAGTTCCTCTATATTCTTTGGAATCTTCCTGCTTTCTACGCATTCAGCCAGTATGGCACATTCCTTCTTACAAATGGAAGAGGTATTCTGATACTTGTCAACCAGCTCTTGCAGTTTCTCAAGCTTCCTATCCTTTGGCACATATCCGTATTGATCCGTTAAGTACCGCTCTATCTCCTGTATCCTCTCATCCATCAGATAAATACACTTTAATTGAGTCCCAAATGTTTCTGTCTCTCTGGTAATAAAACCTTTTTGAAACAGCTCCTCCACCGCCTGATTGAGTTTTGAGATTTCTTCAAAATCTCCGTCATTGGCTCTATATTTCCTATATAGCTTTTCTGGCTTTACCTGCGTTCTCCGGTTGGTCTTATTATTACCAACATCTTTTTTGCTCCTGCGATAATTTTCAACCAGGCAAGTCAGTATTTTTTCCTCGTACTTCAAAGACTACACCCCTTTATGTATATCAATAATTCCCATTTCCATAAGATCCGGCCTTGTCCTGAGTACCGGCAATACAACATCACATTCATTTCCAATCAGTTCCGTTTTATCCGGAGCACAGAAAATCATCTGCAGATTCTGTTCCTCCATAAAGCCAAGCATTATTTTTACATTGGTTGGATCCATTTTGGCAAACGGCTCATCAATGAACACCAGTCTTGTTGAACTGTTCTTATCATTATAAATCATAAGCAGTGCAGACAGCAAAATAAGCATATATGGAATCTGCACCTCCGCACCCGAATTATAACCGGACTGCTTAGAAAGCTTTGCTTTTGTGAGCACATCATTTGTCAGAAGAATTTCATAAGTCATATAGTTTCGATAATCTGCATAATGTTCAATCTTCTCTTTATCGTTGCTCTCCACAATACGATTAATAATCTTCTTAATATCCTGCTCCAGCGCCTCGCCTTTGTCATCAGAATACTCTGTTACAGCATCAAATGTCATTTGTCCTGAGGTGGTTCCGATATCTTCGCGTTCTTTTAAATATCTGGCATACTCCAGAATTTTCTCATATTCCGAGCCGTCCTTTACATACTTCACCTCAAATTCATATTTGGACTTAAATTCCAGATGTGACAATTCCGCATTGATAAGTTTTAAGTCATCTCTGGCGGTCTCACAGGATTTTAATACCGTAAGAGCAAATTCATTCTTGAATATTCCCTCATAATGCCTTGTCTGCTCCTTTAATTTCGCCTGTATTTCCTCTCTGTCATCCATCCAGATCCGGGATTTTCTTGCCTGATAATCTGCCACGGAAGTATCCGTCATCGGGAGCCGGTTGTCTCCTGCCCTTGATGCGTTATAGGAAGCCTGCCCGCCTCTTAGGTTTTTCCCTGCTTCTTCCAGATTACGTTCTGCACGTGCCCGGTCCTTTAATATTCCGCCCAGTCCACTTCTTCCATTGGCAATAAACTTATCATAATCTTCCGTCGCCTTTACATAGACAACGTGATTGCTAACCTCATATTTTTTTAATTCCTCCTGCGAGACACCAAGCTCTTCGCCGGCTTTTTCATAGTCTTTTTTATTCATATCAAGCATCGTCTGCATTGCAGATTTGTCTTCATATACAGATTTCCGCTCGTCACCAACCGCCCCCAGCTGTTGTTCCAATGCGCTGACTCTCTGTGCAAGCTCCATGTACTCCATATTATTCTTCTGCGCTTCTTCCAACGCCTTAAGCTCAGATTCTTTCGCCGAACATTCAAGCAGCGCTTCCTCATATTCCCGGCAGGCATCGTAATTGTATTCACCGAAGAATTGCATCTGCGTATCAAGATACGACATTTTTGACCCTTCGTCAGACTCCTGTTCTTTATATTGGCCGTATACCTGCTTTAAACTCTCCAATTTTTTAACCGCTTTGATCCTGTTTAACTCAATCGACTCCTGCCCCAGACAATAGAATCTAATGCGGTCAAACCGCAGAAAATAACTGTCCATGGCAACCGATACTCTTCCCTCTTTTGACATGGCATTCTCATAATTTTTCACCTTATCTTTGAAAACGGCATGAAATCTTCCAAGCTGATAGTCAAAATACTGCTTCGCCACCGGATTCTTTACTTCGATAAACTGAACCACAGAGTCTTCCTCCGGAACGATATGCTTCTTCATTAACAGTTTTGTGTTGAATAAATGGGCGTATTTATTTTTAGAAGCATTTAACACATCATCCGCGATATCGTAATATTCCGGTTCCACAAGAATTGTATATCTCCGGCTCCCAAGGTATCCTTCAATCGAATCGCGCCATGCCTCATCTTTCAGACCTAATACATATTCACAGGCAAATCTTGCCTCTGACTGTATCTTTCTTTTTTTTAACTCCCGGTTAATTTCATTTTTCAAGGCTACATAATCCGGTATCTCTGAAAAAGTCGTTTTTCTTGCTTCGCATTCTTCAATAATCTGTTGACAGTCATCCTGTTCTCTTTGATTCTTTTGTAAATCGTCTTTGAGCCTTGTTAACCTGCTGTGGATTTCGTCTCTGTGCTTTTTGATTTCTTCAAAAAAAGCAGCAACACAACTCTCCTTATGCACTTTCGTAACGGTATCTTCTGTCAGGGAAGATAAAATCTTCTGTTCCGGCACGACATACTGTTCCTCTGCAAACCATGCAATCAATTCACTGACTTTTGTCTGGAAGCCGCAAAGCTCCTCCTTTTCTTCTTTCAGACGCGATTTCACCTCTCGTACCTTTTGCAGCGCCTCTTTGGCGTCCGCAATTGCTTTAGCACAGTCCATGGAGTTCAGATTATCCTTTGCAGCATGGTATGCAGTTCTTATCTCTTCCTCACGCACTTCAATTACTCTCAGTTTCTTTTCATCCTCAGCAATCTGTCTCGCCGCGCTTTCCATATTCCGGGAAGTTTCTTCTATTGTTTTCTTGCACCGTAAAAAACGTTTGTATGTAATCTTTACGTCGTCAGCCAATATCACATTTCTTGCCCGCTTAAGTTCCTCAAACAGTTTTATAATCTCTTCTAGTTCCCTGATCTCAGCATCAATAATCTCAAAATTGGCATTCAATGTATCTATATTGTTCTTCGCCTCAACAAGTTTAGAAAAATCAACTTTCTTTTCTTCCAACACGCTCTCTCTGATAAACTGATCGATTTTTGCATTGGGGTCATAAGACATGATACTGCGGAGCTTGCGCCTGAATGCTGCTAATTGCTGTTCATTTAGGCGCAGGCCGGTTCTTTGCATAAATTTTGAAAGGCCCTCTCTCACATCCATCATCCTGAATCCGTAAACCTTCTGCAATTCAGTTGTACTGTACGGAATTGTCTGTCCGTCCCGCTCATAGGAATGTAAAACATCAAGTAACGTTTTATGTTCCATCACATATCTCTGTGTCTTGAATCCATTACCAGAATCTGTATCAATGGCTGTACCCAGAAGAAATGTTCTTCCAGTCTCGGCTTCCTCCATCTCAAGAACAATGTGGGTATACACATTCGGCATCTTATCGGCAGGTCTCATATAGGTGCCTGCTGTTGCATCGAGCAGTCCTCTGGTGTAGGAAGGTATCGTTCTGCTGCCTTTATTTTCCGTTGATTTATTGAACACCGTATCCCCATAAAGCGCATACTTCACCGCGTCCAGGAAAACGGATTTGCCATTCCCGTTTTTGCCGGCAATCAGAGTGAATGAACCCATGGGAACGGTAATCTGGCCAAACGCATACCAATTAATCAGCCGGACTTGTTTCAGTTTGATCATGATTCGTCCTCCTCTTCCTCACCCGCTATGTCAGCCGCATCTTCCTCATCCCCGGCCAAATCTTCCTTCCTATACTCCGCTGTTACCGTTTGAAACTGGGCAATGTCCCATCCAAACTGTAACGATGGATATAATGTAATGATTACGTCCTCTGATTCCTCTTTCACATCATAATCGATCAGATTATATTTTTTAAATATCTTCATAGCTGCGGACAGCTTTGTCTTGTCGAGGTCCACCTCGTAAACCTTAATTTTATCTATCAGATCCCCCCGCATGACCACATTCTCGTCACTGTAACCAAGGTTCTCCAAATATACCTCCCACAATACAAGAAGCAGATGATACTGCTCTGTTGTAAATGAGACAACGTTGGCCCGTTTTAGTCCTACCGCTTCCTCATCGGCTTCATAAAGCTTAAGCATGGCAATTCTAACATTGGTATCCACAAGCACATCAAATCCAATCATGCGGAGATAATCCGAGATGTCCTGCCGGTTCGATTCCCTTGAGATAAAGGCATACAGCTTCTCATCCTTATCGCCCACAATAAAGGTTGAATCCAGCAGTTTACGGATACATCGCTTGAACAATATATTATTTTCTTCTTTTACAGAAATATTTAATTTGATATCACCCATTTAACGTTTCCTTTTTATCCTGATCCTGCTAATCGTCGCAGCTTCTGTTTCCATCGTTCCATCTAAAAATTCCACTTCATACGGAAATTCACCGCTGCCGGAATAAATAATACTGGCGGCCAGCATCATCGCATCGTCTCTGGACTTAATCATTGTCTCGTCCGGTATCACACTTTCTCTGTCCATGAATAATTTATCAAAATAATCTGTCGCCTGCTTTACTCCATACCGGTCCGGGTACTCATACAAAAGTTCTCTTGTCAGCCTTGCCTTATCTTCCTCTGATAAGGAGCTGATCACAATCGCGCCGCTCTTTGTATTTGGCCTGCGTTTCTTTCTGCGCTCAATGGATTTCCTGCCGACATACTTATAGGACTGCAGACCAAAGCATTTCGAGACAGCCTGCAAAACTGCTTTCTTCTCATCTGCCTCCAAATCCTTAATGGTCATCAGCAAATCATTTAAATAGGTCTGCATATTGACACTGTTACTTAACACCATAAGGATTCTGGTTGAATAAAGACTGTAATAGTTATTGATTTTCTTATCGATGAAATCCATCTCTTTTATATAATCATAGCTTATAAAACTTCTGACCTCAGAAAGCTGGCTGTCAACAATCTCACGGGCCTTGCTTTCCTCTACATTGTTGAGGCTCTGATACTCCCTTATCATGTTCTCATACACTTCTGTTTTTATGATTTTCCGAAGCAGCCTCTCAATTTCTTCAATATATCCTGGAATCAGCCCGCCTTTCTTTATAAAGAAATAGTCATTGAAGAACGCCTCCATCATTTGGTCCTTGATAATGAACTGTCCCAGTTCATTTGTCTCGGTCATCTTAATCACCATTCGCATGATAGCGCGAATACTGTCCTTCAGTATCAGAAGCTCATTCTTTAAATCCGACACACTGTCCACTGCCGGAACAAGAATATTGGAATATGGCCTGTGGGTTCTGCCATGATCCACAATAAAAGCAGAGTGCAGCACATCATAAATGGAAAAAATATGGTTCGTAAGCGCCGCATGGTTATCACGGTTAAATATCCTCTCAATGGCGTCAATCAGCTTTCTGCAATAAGGCGCTACCGTGGCAATATTGTCACCATTTCTGCCGATCTCTCTTTCTGAAATCCAACCACAGTGTCTGAAATATCTTAAAATCGCACCCGCATTTTCCGTTTCTGATTTTTTACTGCTGATATTCTCGTCAGCATTCCCACTGTTATCTTCTTCTGCCACCTCATATTTACAATTTCTAAAATAAAGAATTAAAGTGTCTCTGGCGTCCGTCTCATAGAGAAGTGGCACAGACTTTGACTTCTCAATGAGCTGCAAAATACATTCATAATAGATTCTTTTATTTTTGCAACAAAGCGGATTGAAAAAATGTTCATACCCCTCATTATTAAAAAGTATCATGCTGCACCTCCTTCACTTATGTACGTTCAGTCTAATCCTATTCAGTCCCTGGCAGTGCCGCCATATGGCGCCGGTTCTTCGGCTGCCATTGAGAATGGCTTTTCACTATGGAAACTGTAAATATTTGATTTATGCTCATCTTCTTCAGCATCCATTACATGATCCGTCCACAATTCACATTGCAGCATTACCGTCTGAACTGCATCTTCCATCCCCTCCGGCGGATACCTGTGTTTTTTCAGAAGCTTTTTAATCAGCATACGCATTCTGGCACGTGCAGATTCTTTCTTCTGCCAGTCGATACTCCTATTCTTACGCAGTGTATCCGTCAATTCCTTGGTAATGGCTATCAGTTCGCTATTTTCATAAAAATCTTTGATTGCCTGTGGCTTTGTGAGCGCGTCATAGAATGCCAGCTCATCTTCCGAAAGTCCCAGCTCATCGCCATCCTGCTTTGCTGCCGCAATCTGCCTGGCCAGATTCATTAATTCCTCAATGACCTGCTCGTTGGTAAGCAAACCATTCAAATATGCATTCATCACCCTTTGGATGATTTCAGAAAATTTTTCCGATTTAACAACATTGGTTCTTCGATACACACTGATTTGCTCAGCAATCAGTTTTTTCAAAAGTTCAACCGCCAGGTTTCGTTCTTTCATGTTTGCGATTTCTTCAAGAAACTTCGGATCAAACAGAGAAAATTCCTGCTTTATGTAATGGGCTGTAAAAATCTCGTTCCAAATCCGGTGCATAAAGATACGTATAGCCCATATTGAGAAACAGCTCGATGACTGACTTCTTATAATCTGCTTCTGTATATAATCCCGACATATAGTAAAACCTCCTTTGCGTTCCGGTGGAACAGTTATTTTTGTAAATGAAAATTTAGCGCCTTAGATGGTTACATTGGAGACATCGATTTCGCCAGACATTAGCTTTGGTAATAGGGTATCCCTAAATGCTGCAAGTCGTTGATTCTCTATCGTATTAGTCAATATTGATTGATACATAGGTTCGACAACTGAAAGAAAGTAAGCGTCAAATAAGACAGTGGATAGAAAAACCGTTAACTTTCTGCTATTCTTGCAGTTAGCGGTTATCGACACATTTTTTGAATGACTGGATTCCATGGGAGGTAGTCCTCCAAGTATTCCGGATACTGTAGGAATGCAGATCCTGGGATATCTCCAAGAATATACTGGATATATTTTCGCGGATTCAATCCATTTACCCTGGCTGTTTCTATCAGTGTATAGATTCCGGCACTGGCGTCTGCTCCTTTGGGACTTCCTGAAAACAGCCAGTTTTTGCGCCCTATGGTAAATGGGCGGATGCTGTTTCCCGCCAGATTGTTTGAGATGGAACAGTTTCCATCCAAAAGATAATTCATCAAACCGTTTTTTTGATTGAAGGCATAGGTAAAGGCTTCCCCCAATTTCGGTTTTGGAAGGATCCCGGCAGATGCTGTTTCTGCCCACGACCAAAACGCCTCCAATACAGGTTTTTCCTGTATCAGACGCTCTTCTTTTCTTCCTTCCGGGGATAACACCTCCAGATTTTTTTCCAGCTCAAATAGGCGGTTGATGTACCGGATTGCCTGTGCCGGTATGGTTGCCTGCGGGCTATTGACATCTTTGGGGAGTGAATCTACAAAATATCTGCGAAGATGTGTCCAGCAGAAGCATTGGGTGATCCCCATTACTTTTTCATATCCCTTATAGGCATCCGTATGAATATATCCCGTATAGTCTTTCAGGAACTTCTGGGGGAATGTCCCGCTTCGGCCAGGCTGGTAATCAAACATCCGGATCGGATGACTGCTGCTTTTTATAGAACAGTACACCCACATGTAGGAGTCTGTCGTATTTTTTCTGCCCGGTTCTAAAAGTACCTGAACAGGCGTTTCGTCTATATGAAAGTAATTCTGCTCCAGCAGCTTTTCCTTCAGAAGCCCGACGACAGGAGAAAGCCAATCACGGTAACTGGCAAGGATCCAGTTTGACATGGTGGCGCGACTTAAAGTAACTCCAAGGTCTGCCCATTCCTTTTCCTGACGATAAAGAGGTACGGCAAGCTCATACTTCTGATGGATAACCCAGGCTACCGTAGACGGGGACGCATAGGAATGCTGAATGACAGGATAGGGCATGGGGGATTTCTCCATAAAGCCCGTCCCTTCTCTCCGACAGTTCCTGCATTCGAAAGTTTCACGGTAATAATCGATCACCCGGACTTTTGCCGGAATGAATTCTATTTCTGTACGTACGAATTCTTCACCGACAGAGACCAGAGGTGTTCCGCATTTCTCACAGAAGCGATCTTCCTCAGCAAGAGTACATAGTTTTTTTTCATGAGGGATGTCTTTCAGAAGCTCCTCACGCTGACCTTTGAATTTCCGGCGGCGATAAGAGGCAACATCCTTGAGATCAGGTTCCACTGCGAATGAGTCAGCAGAAGATTCCGCTTCATCAAAAAGAGACATCTGTCCCTCGATGCCAAGAGAGGATGTCTGCTCTGTGGATCTGCCATAAAGTTTGCGGGTCAGGAAAGCAACCTTTTCCTGAAGAAGAAGGTTTTCTTTTTCCAGCTCTGTGATCCGTTTTTCTAATGCAGGGACCTGATTTTCTGTGTGCATGATCTGTCGCATCCTTTACTTTTCCGTGTTTCCAGTATAACACAAAAGTGTCAGAATCTCCAGTAAATACAGGAGATTCTGGCACTTACAGGACACTTTTCGGTCTTAACTTTTTTACTGCTTTGGGTTGGTCGATACATAATCCTTCCAGAAGCCAGCGGAATTCCTGCTCCGAGATCTGTCGGACTTCTTCCTGTGACCGTGGCCATTGAAACCGACCATTCTCCAAGCGCTTATAAAGCAGAACAAATCCATCTCCTTCCCAGACCAGGCCTTTGAATCGGTCAGTGCAGCATCCGCAGAAAAGAAACAGGACCTCCTTTTGAAAGGGATCCAGATGGAACTGTTCCTTTACTAACATCGCCAATCCATCAATTCCTTTGCGAAGATCACATTTTCCGCAGTAGATATAGATGGCCCGAAAGCCGGTGATCTCAGAGAGCATGGAACATCACCTCTTTCAGAAAGGAAAGGATGTAATCCGGAGCATCACTGCTTACTTCCACAACTGTGTCACCATGGCGGATGCGAATCGCTATATTCGGAGCCGGAACTGCAGAAGCAACTGGTATCTGAGCAAAGGTTCCGGAAACAGGAGAATTGTTTTTGATGGAATTCGGTGTTTCGCAAACATCAAGTACTATTTTTCTCAGTCGGTTTAATCGATAATAATACACGGACTCCTGGATCGCGTTGGCAGCACACCATTCTTTGACGGTCAGGCCACTATCGTTACGCTGTTTAATCATTGCGGTCCAGCTTGCCGCACGAACCTGCATGTTCTTTTGTCTGGATATTCGAACCAATATATCTCTATATAAAATTCAAAATGGTTCCGGGTGCATCGCACCAGGAACCATCAGACTGTCAAAGAACCCCTATTAAGTGATAAGTAAATAGAGATTCTTTTTCTGTATCATACTATTTTTATATCTGAACAGTGGATTGTGAGAGTTTTTCCACTTCCACATTGCCAGCTTTTTCAGGTTCATGGCAGCAAATTTAAACCGTACCCACATACGAACTCCTTTCAATCCTCGGTACGGTGTATATCTCATCCCATATTTCTCTTTCGCATCTGCAAATACCCGTTCTATCGTTTGGGATCGTAGTTTATAGCTCTCTTTTCCCACCGGTGAATGGCGGATATCTTCTGCCTGTTCGATATAATCCGCCCAGATATGACGCGTGACTACCTTTTGACAGCTCCTGCTTTCTGTACATATGTTTCTGGTCGGACAATTCTCACACTGGTAACTCAAACTTTTGTATTCCCTATATCCTTCCCTGTTTGTCGTGCTGTACGGCAGACTCTTATATTCCGGACAGATGACGATATCCAGATATTCATCATAGACATATTTATACCATTCATGGAATCCGGCTTTGGTCATCGGTCGTTTATACGGCAGAGAAGGGAGCCGCCCATCGTCTATCACACGTTTACATATCCACGGCGTTTTATATCCAGCGTCCATCGTAACGATCTTTATTTCAGGAAAACGCTCTGTAACTTTCTCATACAGTGTGTCAAACGCCACGCTGTCATGAACATTTCCGCTGGTAACCACCGTATCCAGTATAAAGTTATGCCTGTCGCATACCGTATGGGCCTCATAGGCAAAACACCGCTTATGTTCCCCTTTATGGAAAATCCCGCTCTCCGGATCCGTTGTGGAAACCGTGACTTCTTTTTTCTTTTCTCCGTTTCCGAAACCGCCGTCAAATGGCTTTTTCCCATGAGCTTCCCTGTCTTCATTGATCTCTTCCAGCAATTGTTTTTCATAGGTTCTGGCAGCTGCCGGGATCGCTTTTTTCGTCTTTTTATGGATGTTAGCGTTGGCTTTGATATGGGTGCCGTCCATGAAAACAACTTCCGGGGAAAGATACCCGCTTTTGTGTGCCTCAAAGAGAATCCATGTAAAGACCTGTTCGATGGTATCTTTTGTAAAACGATGCCGGAAGTTATAACTGATGGTGGCAAAATGGGGAATCGCTTCGTTCAGAAGATAGCCCAAGAACCAACGATAGGCAATGTTCATGTTGATTTCTTCTACGGTACGCCGCAGGGAAGGGATCCCGTAAAGATGCTGGATAAGCACCATCTTAAACAGGACAACAGGATCTACACTGGGGCGTCCATTGTCTGCACAATAAAGCTCTTCCACAAAGTCATAGATATGGGTAAAATCAACGGCACTGTCAATTTTTCGTAAAAGATGATCCTGTGGAACCAATGTTTCCACGCTCACCATTTCTAATGTATTCCGTTCCGATTTCTCTTTCATCAGCATACGTTTCACCTCTGATACTATTATATCAAAAAAAGCCAGCTAATGCTGACTTTTTTGACAGTCTGATGGTTCCGGGTGCATCGCACCAGGAACCATTTTGTCTACAGTCTGAGCAGACCGCCCGTCATAGACGGTCTGCTCTACTCCGGGGCATATATCCTCGCAGGAGCGCCCAAAATCGGAAAATCATTTCTGGTAGCGCAGCTTGCCTACCATGTCAGCACAGGGCAAAGGCTGTGGGGTTATGAAGTCCATCAGGGTACGGTTCTGTACCTTGCACTGGAGGATGATTTCCAGAGAATCCAGAGCCGAATGTTTATGATGTACGGCGTGGCGGATACCGCCAGCCTGCATTTTGCAACGGCAGCAAACAAAATCGGAAACGGTCTTGACGAGCAGCTTGAGAATTTCATAAAGGAACATCCCGACACGAAGCTGGTTATCATTGACACCATGCAGAAGATCAGAGAAGCTGGCGGCGAGGCTTACAGCTACGCCAGCGACTATGAGATCATCGGAAAGCTCAAGCGTTTTGCGGACAGACACAGCATTTGCATCGTTACCGTCCATCACACAAGAAAGCAGCCAGCCGGGGACAGCTTTGAAACGATCTCCGGCACAACAGGACTTCTCGGTTGTGCAGACGGAGCACTCCTGATGCAGAAGAAGAAACGGACAGCATTGGAGGCCACGGTCGATGCTGTGGGGCGAGATCAACAGGATCAGATTCTATATCTGAAAAAAGATGCCGACACGCAGATATGGAGCCTTGAACGGACAGAGAACGAGCCGTATCAGGAGCCGCCCGACCCGGTATTGGATACGGTTTCCCAGCTTGTTTCCTCCGAAAGCAGAGAATGGACAGGCAGCCCGACCGAGCTTGCGGAAACGGTGAATACAGGCATGGCGGCAAATGCCCTCACCAAATACCTGAACGTTAAATCCGGCAGGCTGCTGGACGAGTACCATGTGAGGTATGAGAACAGGGCCAAACACTCCGGGCGGCAGGTGAATCTCACCCATATGATAATTGACAATGTTGAGTACGAAGTAATCGACTGAGGACAGCGCGACGGCTGCGACGGTCGCGACGGTGGAAATGATGCCATCAAAGCAACCGTCGCAATCGTTGCGACCGTCGCGGATAGGAAAGGATAGGAAAATGAAAAGCGTACAAATCCCCTATGATCTGTTCATCGACCTCGCCATGTACCATCTGCGGGGCGAGGATGATTTTGAAGAAGAAATCCGGCAGGGCTTGGAGAAGAAGCTCGACGCCATGCTGAACCGACAGCTCTACTCACAATACAAGACCGCTCCTACCGAAGAACAGCGGGAACAGGCAAGGCAGGAGTATCTTGACCGGCGTGGAGTGCCGCAGAGCTACCGATGGACTACTCCTCCTTGGGAACTGTGACAGGAGCGTGCCACGCTCCTGTTGCTGGAGGACAAGGCAAAGCCCCTCGCATCCCCGTCCCCATCGAAAAACCCGCAGATTTTGAGATGGATGGCAGAGAGGATTTTCAAAATTCTCTCTGCCTGTGGGCGGCAGCGTTGAAGCAAATTCGATTGCTGAAAGGCTGGCGGTCACGCCGTGGATTTTGCAAAGTGGGTACTACTTTCAAGCCACGGCAGGCTTCCGCAGAAGCCGCACACCCCGTTCCCCCTCGGAGAGCCCACGATACTTTGCAGCCGCAGGATGAAAGTATCATAGTGGGTTATTACACTTCCGCAGAAGTGCTCCCTCGGAAGCTGCCCCGTCCTGCGCAATCTGAAATCAGGAGGTAAACTGCCTATGGCAAGAGGCGACGGTATTCATCGTACCAACGCAAGAAATATGAGGCTGACCGCTGCCAAAATCAGCAACGCGCAGCAGCACAACGAACGGGAAAAGGAATCCTATGTCAATCAGGATATTGTCCCGGAGAGAACGCACCTCAATGTCCATTTCAAGAAACCGACCGCCGGATATGCGGAGATGTTTGAGCAGTTGAAAAAGGACGGGATCATCTCCACCCGTGGATTGAAAGAGGATGCCGTTCTCTACGGCGAGCTGGTCTTTGACGTAAACACCGCCTATTTTCATAATCACGGCGGCTATGACTTCGCAAAACAATTTTACACCGATGCTTACAAATCCGCAATAGAAAGCGTCGGCGGCGAGCAGTACATCCTGTCGGCAGTCATGCACGCCGACGAGCGCAACCGCGCCATGTCCGACGCGCTGGGGCAGGACGTGTACCACTATCACCTTCATGTGGTCTACATTCCCATCGTGGAAAAGCAAATCCTGTGGTCAAAACGCTGCAAGGATAAATCGCTGGTGGGGACGGTCAAGGAAACGATTCAGCAGGTCAGCATGAGCAAAAAGTGGGATTCCAAGCCCGCGCTGGATGAGCATGGGAAACCGCTGCTGAACGCAAACGGAAAAACCGTGCTCCGAAAATCCTATTCCGTTCTGCAAGATGATTTCTTCGCCGCCATGCGAAAGGCAGGGTATGACGATGTGGAGCGAGGCGAGCGCGGCAGCTCTGAGGAACAACTGACGGTGACGCAGTTCAAGGTGCAGCAGGAACAGGCGCGGCTGGCAGAATTCACAGAGCAGAACCGTCAGCAGGAAAAACAGGCAGCAACGCTTGGGAGCAAAATTGAAAAAATCCAGAATCAGCGGGTCGATGTGCGGTCTATCGAAAAAATCGTGGCAACGTCCATTCCCTTCTCATCCAAAGTCGCCGTGGAGCGTGAGGACTTTGACCGACTTTCCACTCTGGCAAAGAAGTACGTTACAGCAGAGAAAAAGGAATCCAAACTGCAAAAGGCGTTGGATGCGGCAAGCAAACTGATTGCAAAGCTCAAGGCTGAGATTGACAGTTTGAAACAGGAAATTTCTGATTATAAGTCTGTCCACAGCAAGCTCCGTGCGGCAGAATTGGAGCGTGAAAATACGGAGCTGCGCGGGAAAGTCCGCAGCTATGAGGATGTGATTCAGCGCAATAATCTGTGGAGATTCTTCCATCCGCGCAAAGAAAAAGCGGTCACGAGGGACGAAGCTCGCTGATTCCTGTGTAGAGCCGGAAAAAACGCATTTTATCGAATGGGAGCGCGTCGGACAGGGCAGACATCGTCCGGCGCGCTCCTGCTTGAAAATCGCCGTTTTCTTTAAGTCAAGAGCCGGTAAAAACACCCGAAAAATGCCCCTATTGCGTAACAGGGGCGCAGAAAGGAGAGTTTATGAGAACAGGGCTTACGAAGCAGGAAAAGACCACCGATATATGGTTTGACGAGAAAGACTCGCTAATCCATATCCGCACCCACAACACCGACTTGAAGAAGCGGCTGCTTGCTTACAGCCGCAAATACCCTGCCGTCTGCAAGCTGACGGGCTATGACCCGGAAACAGGCTGCAAGGAGTTTGAAATTGAAAAGGGACGCTTCTCTTTCCGGCTGACCGCACCGTACAGCGAGGAACGGAAACGGGCGGCAAGCGAAGCGGCGAAAAACGAATAAAAGGGTTTTAGGGCTTCGTTGATTGTTGCGTTGGCAACCCCACCGCAATGGTAGTGCCCTTCTCCGAACTTTTCTCTACCCAAACGGAGCCGCCGTGGAGGTCGGCGATCTCCCATACCAGTGAGAGCCCCAGTCCTGCGCCACCGTATTCCCGGCTGCGAGACTTGTCCACCCGGAAGAAGGGCTGGAAGATACTGCGCTGATACACCTCCGGGATGCCGCAGCCGGTGTCGGAGACGCGGAGCAGGAGCTTTTCCAGCTCCTGAGTGACAGAAACCCGTACCGAGCCGCCCGGCCAGTTGTACTTGACAGCATTCTCCGTCAGGTTGAAGATCAGCCGGTAGATCAGTGTATCGCTGCCAGTCATAATGCCGTCACCCTCCGCCTCCAGCGTGATGCCGTTTTTCTCCGCCAGCGGGGCGAGGTCCGTGAAGATCTCCTCGATCATGGGGGCGAGCTGGATTTGCTCGTTCCGCGCCACCTGCCGCAGATTGCTCATTTCCAGCAGCGTTCTGGTCATTTGGGTCAGCCGCTCCGTCTGCTCCCGCAGAAGGGTGAGAAACTCCGCCGTCTCTGGCCGCACATCGGGATGCTCCGCGGAAAACAGCTCCAGCCGCGCCTGCATCAGCGCCAGCGGCGTGCGCAGCTCGTGGGCGGCGTTGCCGGTGAACTGCCGCTGGGCGG
>OKSF01000398.1_pt1 | contig 41408 bp, 36 predicted proteins | sample 1606061 | NCBI WGS metagenome assembly OKSF01 (sample SAMEA3541567, study PRJEB24748) | human gut metagenome | biome: human gut; feature: human-associated habitat; material: faeces | place: China | collected 2012
GGGCTCCATCCATGATTCGCCGCGCGCGGCGGGGGAGGTTAGGCACATGAGCGAGAACAACATCGACAACGTATACGACGCGGTGGTGATTGGCGGCGGCCCGGCCGGGCTCACGGCCGCGCTTTACCTGGCCCGCGCGCGCTACCGCGTGCTGGTGGTCGAGCGCGAGCACTTTGGTGGCCAGATCACCATCACCTCCGAGGTCGTGAACTACCCGGGCGTGCTCACCGCAAGCGGCGAGCAGCTTACGGACACCATGCGCCGCCAGGCGGAGGCCTTTGGCGCCGAGATGCTGCTGGCAAGCGTGGAGTCGCTCGACCTTGCGGCAGACGTCAAGGTGGTGCACACCTCGCGCGGCGACATCCGCTGCCTGGCGGTTCTTCTCGCCACCGGCGCCTCGCCGAGAAGCGCCGGCTTCGAGGGCGAGGAGAACTTCCGCGGCCACGGCGTGGCGTACTGCGCCACCTGCGACGGCGAGTTCTTCACCGGTCGCGAGGTCTTCGTGGTGGGCGGCGGCTTTGCCGCGGCAGAGGAGGCGGTCTTTCTCACCACGTACGCCTCGCACGTGACCATCCTGGTCTACACGGATGACTTCACCTGCGCAAAGGCCACGGCTGATGCGGCCTATGCCAACGAGAAGATCACCGTGCGGACAAACGCGCAGCTTCTGGCCGTGGAGGGCGACTCCGTGGTGCGGGGCGTCCGCTGGCTTGACCGCGCCACGGGCGAGGAGCACGAGTTCTCCTCGGCAGACGGCGGCCCGGTGGGCGTCTTTGTCTTTGTGGGCTACGCGCCGGCAACCTCGCTGGTGGCGGGCGTGGCCGAGCTTGACCCGCAGGGCTACGTGATCACGGACGATCGCCAGATGACGAGCGTCGAGGGCCTCTTTGCCGCGGGTGACGTGTGTCAGAAGCGCCTGCGCCAGGTTGCCACCGCCGTGGGGGAGGGCGCGGCCACGGCAACCGAGATGGAGCGCTATCTCAAGGCAGCGCGCGAGCGCACTGGCATCATGCCCAAGCAACCTGCCAGCAGGACGCGCGACGTGGCCGAGAGGCCCGCGCATGCCTCGGCAGCTGCGCACGCCGGCGCGCCCGGCTCTCCCATCGATGATGCCATGGCGGCCCAGCTCCAGGCGGTCTTCTCGCGCATGCAGAACCCGCTGGTACTGCGCCTGCACCTCGACGGTGGTGACGTCTCGGCCGAGCTGCGCTCCTACATGGACGCGCTGGCCGCTCAGACGGAGCTGTTGACGGTCCAGGAGGCAGATGCCTCCGCCGACGATCCAGCCGAGCTGCCCTTTGTTGAGGTCGTGCGGGCCGATGGCACGCCTTCTGGCCTCGCCTTCCACGGCGTTCCCGGCGGCCACGAGTTCACGTCCTTTGTGCTGGGGCTCTATAACGCCGCTGGTCCCGGCCAACCCATCGCGGATGCCGACCGTCAGTGCATCGCAGACATTATGCGCCCGGTGAGCCTGCGCGTGCTCGTGGGGCTCTCGTGCACCATGTGCCCGGACGTGGTGGTGGCGTGCCAGCGCATGGCGGCGGATAACCCGCTGGTCACGGCCAACGTCTACGACGTCAACCGCTTCCCGGCGCTGCGCGAGCGCTACGACGTGATGAGCGTGCCGTGCCTCGTGATTGATGACGGTACAGGCGAGCGCGTGAGCTTTGGCAAGAAGGGGCTTTCCGAGATCCTCGCGCTCGTGGGGTAGCGGGCGGCGCGTGGCCTGCGGAGCAGCCGCTGATAACGGCAGGGATGCTGGGCTCTTATCGGCGTGGCTTTTTCCGCCGGAAGAGCCCTGCCTTCCTGCTCTGCCAAGGGTTATTTCCACAATCTTCAGGTCATGCGGTCTGAAAATCACGTAGTTTTGTCCCAAAAGCTCGAATGTCAAACTTCGAGCATGTCCCGCAGATAAGCGCAGCTAAGACATCGAGGCAAAGGACTTCCCATGAGTGCAAAGGCTAAGTATCAAGTCGGCCGGCGGCCACTGATGGCACTGGCGGCTGCCGTGCTTGCTGTGGTGCTGTCCCTCTCGTGCCTGACAACCGTTGCCAGGGCGGACGATACCACCACGAGCGGTACGGTCAAGATTGGCTACGACTCGAAAACCGACATCCACTCCGTAACGGATGACGACGGGACGAAGATCATCCTGTACTGCATGAACAACCAGCTCCACTGGCCGCACTCCACGTCATCGACTCCGAATGTCCCAAACTACACGCTTGGCTACCTCACACCCGGCATGTTTCGGCCGCAGGAGAAGTACGAGGAGTGCATGGAGAAGCTTCTCGCCATCCTGTACGCGGGCTATCCCTACAATGGCCTGCACCTGTATGAGGTGACGGACCAGGGCAAGCAGATCACCGAGGCCGAGTTCAACCAGATGCTCGATGCGCCCGAGGTGCTTCGCCGGGACTTCCCCGACTCTCTGGGGGACACCACCTTCACCTATGCCGACTACACCAGCGCTAACAAGGTGAACCTCGACAAGCTCAAGGCGTTTCTGACAAAGGTCTTTGCACTCTTCCCCAACGGCAAGAGCGCCTCTGGCCTTACCTACCAGGAGATTCTTACCACCAACTTCTACAATGCGGCGTCTGCCATGGTCTATGGGACAAAGGACACTACACCGCTCCAGTACTGGAACGAGCAGTATGCCGACGACACCTTGGTAACGGAGTCGCAGGCATACAAGGCAACCCGGGATGCCATCTGGGTGCTCCTCCAAGAGTACGGAGTGCCGAGCAACAACCTTACGCGAAAGAGTCTTGACGTTGTCCACAACCCCCTCTCGCTCCGCCTGCTGGACGGCGCCAACGCCAACGAGGTGCTGCGCACCGAGCCGCAGGCGAGCGCTCTGGGCTTCTCGGGCGACACCAAGTTTGCCTATGATCCGGCAACCAAGACCTGGCGCACAGGCCTTCTCACCATCACCGAGGGCGAGAAGTACAACGGCCTCTACAAGCTCACGCTTCCCGAGGGCATGACCGCCGTCGACGAGGAGGGCAACGACATCTCCGGTACCACGATTCGTGCCGGCAGGGGCTTCTGCCTGGTTTCCAGCACGAAGCCCACCCAGACGGCCACGGTTTCGGCCTCGTCGACCCTCACCTGGCTTAAGGAGACGCGCCAGTACTCTCCCGTGAACTCCACCGAGTTCCAGCACATGATTGGTGCCCTCATCTACACCAAGGACGTCTCGACCAGCGTTACGACCCAGCCTGCGACGGAGGGCTCGCTCTCTGTGACCAAGAACGTTGATGGCGAGGAGAACTCGACCACGGCATTCAAGTTCACCGTAACGCTGGGCGACACCTCGATCAACGGTTCGTACGGGGCGATGGACTTCACCAACGGTGTGGCGACGTTCGAGCTGCACAATGGCGAGGCCGCTGTGGCGGAGCACCTTCCGGCAGGCGTCACCTACACGGTTGCCGAGGAGGCAAACGACGCCTTCACAACAACGTGGGATGGCCAGACCGGCAGCATCGTTGCCGAGAAGACTGTGGCCGCGACCTGCACCAACACGCTCAAGCCGAAGTCGCCGGAGCCGAAGGAACCCATTACGCCCAACACCACCGATGAAACAAACGAAGAGACAAAGCCCGCGCCCAACGTCCCCGACTCCAAGCCCGCGCCCAAGCAGCCCGCGGCTGTGCCGGATACGAGCGACAGCACCAACTACGCCTCGATCGTTGGCTTTGCCGTTGCCGGCGTGGCCGTGCTCTCGATTGCCTTCATCTGGGGCGGCCGTTCTCGCAGACGCCACGGTGACCACCTGCGGTAACGGTCGGCTTATCGGCCGTGCGCTGTCGCACATAGCTTTGATGCTTCGAGGGCTCCGCTTTGGTGGGGCCCTCGTTTTCGATGCTGCGAAAGATCGTTCTCGCGTGTCCGATTGGGCCTGTGATTGTGTTCGCGCGACCAGTCGAGCCTATGGACGCACAAAAATGCTCTAACGAACGGCAAATGCCGAGTGACTGCATAAAATGGCTCTATCGGACGGCGCCTATTGACACCACAAATTGGCCAACGAATATTTAGTGCATAATATCAACGATTAACAGGATATAGATTCGTAATGTTGCATACTCATGCACTTAAGCGAACACGGTCTCCCTCAGGTACCGTTCGATAGGGCACTTTTGTGCAAGGTCGGCGAGAAATCCGTTCGATAGAGCGTTTTTATGCGGCAGAAGGCAAGTGACCAGGCGAGGAAGAATCAGGATGGCAGCTCAAACGGCTGTCGCGGCTCGCACCAAATGGCAGGGCGTTCCTCCGGACGCCTCTCTACGCGCTAGGCGCAACCATCGCGTTGAAACCGCTTGCTACCAGGTAGATTACCAGCAGCGCAATGGTGAGCCTAGTGTAGAACGCTCGGCGCAGCGAGACGTACGCCACCCACTCGCGCACCAGTGCGTTAAGGGAGAAGTACAGGCGCACGTGTGACCCAACGCCATCCGCGGGAACACCCAGCTCGCGGGTGATGAGTAGTGCCCGGAAGACGTGGTAGTCGTCAGTCACGACAAGGATGCGGCCGGCGTTGCCGCTGTCCTTGTCGGCAAGAAGCTGCGCGCTAAAGCGCAGGTTCTCCCGGGTGTTTGCGGACTTGTCCTCTACAAGGATTGCCTCGGCCGGCACGCCGAGGGACTCTGCGTAGGCGCGCATGGCATGGGACTCCGGCTGTGCTTCGTCCGCACCCTTGCCGCCCGACATGACCAGCGCGGAGCCCGGGTTCCTGCGCCACATCTCCACGCCGCGCTCAACGCGGTGGGCAAGGAGCGGCGTCACCGAGCCGTCGGGCATAAGCCCGGAGCCAAGCACAACAATCCGCTGGTAGCGGCGGTGTCGGTGCGGAATCTGCGCCACCAGGCCGCTCACGGTGTAAAGCGTGAACGCCACGCCGGCGATGCCCAGGAGTATCGCCGCAAAGCCAAAGACCAGGTCGAGCACGCGACCGAGCACGGGCACGCTGGTGAGGGCGCTGCGAACCTGCGGCCAAACGATCACGTAGGCAACCACGAGGATGCCCAGCCCCAGCGAGAGCATGTTGCGCGGGTTTGCGCCCTCGCGTCGGATGAGCCGCACCCCCGAGGCAACGAGCGTCACCACGAGCGCAACGGGAAACGCCAGGAGCGCCACAGCCATGACGCCAATGACCACAAGGTTTATCTGCTCGGCAACGGGATGGCTCTCGAGCGAAAACGCCTGCAGGAGGAGCACCTCGATGGCAACGACGGCCGTCCCCACGGCAACGAGGAACGACAGCCCGTACCAAAGGCTGCGCTGCTCGTGCGTGTGGAGGCGCCAAAACCAGAGTTGTCCCGTGGCAGCAAGGCAGATAGCGGCAAGGGCGAAGGCTTCCACGACGGCTCCTATCCCGCGAGAGATATCACGTTTATCGCCGTAACTACGATACCCGTTGCCAGCAGCAATGCGTTGGTGAGGCGCGAGTTGGCGTAGCGGCCCATGACGCGCTTCGAGCCCGTGAGGCGGATTTGCGTGAAGATCGTGATTGGCAGCTGCAGCGAGAGCAGCGCCTGCGAGAGCACCAAGCCCTGGAAGGTGTTCTCCACCAGCAGGCATGCCAGCGTGGCAATGCCCATGCACAGCGCCACACCCACGGAGGAGTGGCGGTCATGGATGTCGTACTCCTCGCCAAACATGCCCGCGCTGATGGTGCCCGCCGCCATGCCCGCTGTGATGGAGGACGAGAGTCCCGCCAGCAGCAGCGCCACGGCAAAGATGACCGTCGCTGCCGAGCCCAGAATGGGAGAGAGCGTCGCCGCCGCGGTCGCGAGATCGTCCACCACCACGCCGCGCGTGAAGAATGTCGTGGCTGCCAGAATCACCATGGCGGAGTTTATCGCCCAGCCAACGCCCATTGAGAAGAGCGTGTCGAAGAGCTCGTAGCGCAGGCGTTCGCGGATGACCTTCTCGCCCTGCTGCTCGTAGTGGACACTCTGGATGACCTCGGAGTGCAGGAACAGGTTGTGCGGCATGACCACGGCACCCAGCACGCTCATCACGATGGCTGCGGAGCCGGCGGGGAAGCTTGGACTGACCCACGAGACCGCTGCCTGCGGCCAGTCAACGTTCACCAGCGCAAGCTCGGCAAGGAAGGCCAGGCCGATGAGCGAGACAAACGCGATAATCCAGCGTTCGATGCGCTTGTATGAGTTGGTGGCCAGCATGGCTACCGAGAAGGCGCCCACAATGACGCTGCCCACACGGACGGGCTGTCCAAAGAGCATTTGGAGCGCGATGGCGCCGCCAAGGACCTCGGCCATCGCGGTGGCGACGGTGGCCGCGTACGCGGTGGCGAGAATGGCGGTGCCCAGCCAGCGCGGGAAGTGCTTATGCGTTGCCTCGGCAAGACATTCGCCGGTGGCAATACCCAGGTGGGCGGCGTTGTGCTGCAGCAGGATGAGCATCAGGGTCGAAAGCGTCACCACCCACAGCAACCCGTAGCCAAACTGCGAGCCCGCCGCCATGTTCGATGCCCAGTTGCCTGGGTCGATGAAGCCTACCGTCACCAGCAGGCCGGGGCCAATGTGCTTGAGAATCTCGAGGCCCCCGTGGCCGCCGGTCTTCTCGGCGCCAAACTGCCTGGTCATCTCCTCACGAATGTCCATAGTTTCCTCCACGTGCATCGAGGTGCGCCGGCGCGTGCGACGCGGTATTATTAGTATCAGGTACCATTAGGCTCTTATTTGCGGCGCGGTAGTCAAACGGTGGGATTTTTTAGGGGCGCATATTGAGGGCAAGGGGAAGCGCGGCGTCCCCAAAATGCATCGAACTACCCTTGGTTACATTAAATTTGGGAATTATGCGCCGAAGTGGCCTTCGTTACACTGGATTTTGCCGGGGGTCTGAGTATAGGCTCACACATCTTGCTATATGATTCAAAGCACACACTACATATTGTATGTGATGGCAACCTCCTACTTGGGAGGTTCTCAAAACAACGTGTAACAAAGGCCACTTCGGCGCAACAAACCGAATATTAGTGTAACGAAGGGGATTTCGGTGCACGCGACAGCCATTCACCGCAGCCGAACAATGACTTAACAACCTCTGCCAGCGCGGCTAATGGTTGCTTACGCCCGCAATATCTCCACCGGCTACCCTTGTTCTCGAACAACACGACCCAATTACCCCTTCCTTGTGCGGGCCCAGCCAGGTGGCGTAGTCCCCGGCTGGGCTCGTTCCCCATTCTCGGTAATATTTGTGCCTGCTCCGTGGCCCAATCGCTTGGAAACGTGTGCTCTTTCCGCCGAGGGCTGGCCGCGCCCCTTTGCGCCGTGCTCGTCAGGTACCATCGGTCGACGTGCGCCGGGCCAAAGTCGCCGGCCAGGGGGAGGGGAGCACCGCCATGACACTGCAGCAGCTTCGCTACGTGGTCGAGGTCGCCACGGCCGGATCGATCACCGCCGCGTCGCAGCGACTCTTCATCGCCCAGCCGTCGCTCTCCAAGGCCATCTCAGAGCTCGAATCCGAGATGGGCATCACGATCTTCGAACGCTCCAGCAAGGGTGTCGTGCCTACGGAGGACGGCACGCGGTTCCTCTCGTACGCGCGGCAGGTGGTCGAGCAGGCCGACCTCCTCGAAGCCCAGTACAAGCACGGTACGCCGCCGCGCCGCGTCTTTGGCGTCTCGAGCCAGCACTACGCGTTCGTGGTCAATGCCTTCGCCGAGCTGGTGCGCGAGCACGGCGAGAGCCGCTACGAGTTCAGCCTGCGCGAGGGAACCACCTTCGGCACCATCGAGGACGTCCGCCTGCAGCGCTCCGAGCTGGGCGTTCTCTACCGCAACGACTTCAACCGAGAGGTGCTCACCAGCGCCATTCGCGATGCCGAGCTGCGCTTCGAGCCGCTCTTCGAGGCCCGCGAGCACGTCTTTGTGAGCAGGACCAACCCGCTGACCGCGCGCGACTCCGTGACGCTTGAGGACCTTGCGCCGTACCCGCGCCTCTCCTACGACCAGGGCTCGCGCAACTCGTTCTACTTTGCCGAGGAGCCCCACATCACCGAGCAGGTGGACAAGGCCGTGGTGGTCACGGATCGAGCAACTCTTTTCAACCTGCTCATTGGCCTCGATGGCTACACCATTTCCTCCGGCATTCTGAGCGTGGACCTAAACGGCGAGAACATCGTGGCTGTTCCGCTTGAGAATGGCGGCACGATGGAGCTGGGCTACATCCACCAGCCGCGTCGGCCCCTCTCGCCCATGGCGGAGCGCTACCTCGAGCACCTGAGCGCCTACGTTGCGAAGTACATAGCCTCTGGCTATGGCAGGTAATAGCACATCGATAGTTCCTTTGGCTTCTCGCGTGGGGCACCATTGCTCTTATCAACGGCAAGAGAAAGGTAACCCCATGAGCATCGCATATGACAAGAAGACCCCGCACCGCTTTGACGTGGTTGGCAGCTTCCTGCGTCCCGCCCGCCTGAAGCAGGCGCGCGTCGACTGGAAGGCCGGGCGTATCTCGGCCGAAGAGCTTTCGGCCATCGAGGACGAGTGCATCCGCGACCTGGTGGCAAAGGAGAAGGCCGCCGGACTGAGCGTGATCACCGACGGCGAGTTTCGTCGCGAGACCTGGCACCTCGACTTTATGTGGGCGTTCGACGGCGTGGCGCACAAGCCCACCGAGACCGGCCTGCCCTTCCACGACGAGGCCGCAAAGATCGATGACACCTACCTCACCGGCAAGATTGCCTACCGCGGTGGCCATCCCTTCATCGAGCACTTCCGCTTTGTCCAGGACCTCGAGGACGAGAAGTGCGTGGCTAAGCTCACCATCCCGGCGCCGGCGCAGTTTTTCGAGCAGTTCGCGATGCCCTTCAACCTGGAGGCAACGCGCCGCTACTACAAGACTGACGAGGAGCTGGCGGACGACATCGTTGCCGCGTACCGTGCGTTCATCGCCGACGTTTACGCTGTGGGCTGCCGCAATCTGCAATTTGACGACTGCTCGTGGGGCATGGTCGTGGACCCGCACGCCGAGCAGTTTTTTGGCACCGACGCCGCTGGCCTGGAGCGCGTGAAGGAGGCCCTGCTCGACGTCAACAACCGCGCGCTGGAGGGCCGCCCCGCCGACCTCACGGTGAACACGCACGTGTGTCGCGGCAACTTCCATTCCACGTGGGCCTGCGAGGGCGGCTACGACGAGGTTGCGGACTTCCTTCTCGCACGCGAGAACGTCGATGCGTTCTTCCTGGAGTTTGACGACGCGCGCTCGGGCGGCTTTGAGCCGCTGGCAAAGGTTCCGGCGGGCAAGAAGGTCGTGTTGGGGCTGGTGACCACCAAGTCTGCGGCGCTGGAGGATCCCGCGGCTGTGGTCGCGCGCATTCACGAGGCCGAGAAGTACGTGCCGCTTGAGAGCCTGTGCCTCTCGCCCCAGTGCGGCTTTGCGTCGTGCGAGATTGGTAACAAGCTGACCGAGGACGAGCAGTGGGCGAAGGTCCGCCTGGTGCGCGAGGTGGCCGAGCAGGTCTGGGGGTAGGGGAGCGCGCGGGCGTTTGTCGTCGACGGCGGGGGTAGGCGGCGGGGCCTTCGCAGAGAAAATAGTCGAGTTTTTATTAAGTTCCCGACCACAATAAGTTAACCATGGTGTACTCTTCTCTTAGAGTTAAGTAAGGCTTACACCTGCGACACCGACTGCAGCGCAGGAGCACGAGCCGTTGACTCCCGCCGTAGCGTCCGGACCCTCTCCCCGGGCAATCGGCACAACAGGCGCCGCCGACGTTCCCCTTTCCTGCGTCGGCGGCGCGATTTTTTCGGCACAGTGTTCTATCCACAACATTTATTTTCGCTGTATCGGCAATTCTGGTATGGGGGAGGGGCGCTGCGGGTATACACACGTAAGTAAGAGAAAGATAACTTTTACTTCGCACTTCACTATGCAATACCTGCGGCAGTCAAACCGCCACAGACAACCACACGAAAGGTGGCACATCATGAGCGCAATCGAGAAGGTCCACGCACGCGAGGTCCTGGACTCCCGCGGCAACCCCACGGTCGAGGCAGAGGTCACGCTTGCAGATGGCAGCTTCGGCAGGGCGATCGTCCCCTCCGGCGCCTCTACCGGCGAGTTTGAGGCCGTCGAGCTTCGTGACGGCGACGCCGCCCGCTACCAGGGCAAGGGCGTCGAGAAGGCCGTTGCCCACGTGAACAACGAGGCCCGCGAGGCCGTCCTCGGCCTCGACGCCCGCAACCAGCGCGGCGTTGACTCGGCCCTTATCGCCGCCGACGGCACCCCTAACAAGGGCAAGCTGGGCGCCAACGCAATCCTGGGCGTGAGCCTGGCAACCGCCCGCGCGGCCGCTGCCTCCGCGGGGCTTCCGCTTTACGCCTACCTGGGCGGCCCCAACGCGCACACGCTGCCTACGCCCATGATGAACATCCTGAACGGCGGCGTTCACGCCGATAACAACGTGGACTTCCAGGAGTTCATGATCATGCCCGTCGGCGCGCCTAACTTCCACACCGCTCTTCGCTGGTCTGCCGAGGTCTACCACACCCTGAAGGGCGTCCTCAAGGATGCGGGCCTCTCCACCGGCGTAGGCGACGAGGGCGGCTTTGCCCCCGACCTCAAGACCAACGCCGAGCCCTTCGAGTACCTCATGAAGGCCGTCGAGAAGGCTGGCTTCAAGCCGGGCGAGGACTTCGTCTTTGCCATGGATCCCGCCACGAGCGAGCTCTATGACGCCGCAACCGGCACCTACGTCCTCAAGGGCGAGGGCCGCACGCTCACCAGCGCGCAGATGGTCGACTACTGGGACAAGCTTGTATCGTCCTACCCCATCATCTCCATCGAGGACGGCCTGGCCGAGGAGGACTGGGACGGCTGGCGTCAGCTCACCGAGCGCCTTGGCTCGCGCGTGCAGCTGGTTGGCGACGACCTCTTTGTCACCAATACCGCCCGCCTGCGTCGCGGCATCGAGCTGGGTGCGGCAAACGCGCTGCTCGTGAAGGTTAACCAGATTGGCACCCTCACCGAGACCCTCGAGGCCATGCAGACCGCGCAGCGCGCCCGCTACACCACGATCGTCTCGCACCGTTCGGGCGAGACCGAGGACACCACGATCGCCGACCTGGTCATTGCCACCAATGCCGGCCAGATCAAGACTGGTGCACCCGCCCGCTCTGACCGGGTGGCCAAGTACAACCAGCTGCTTCGCATCGAGGAGGAGCTGGGCGACGCCGCCGAGTACGCCGGCCGCTCCGCCTTCTACAACATTGCTCGATGAGACAAAGGGAGTTTCCCTTTGTCTCATGCGCCTGGAGCTTGTCTCGCCCGTACTTGCGGACGGCGAGCTCCGGGCGCTTTTTTCTTCTGGCGGGCGCGGGAGGGCCGTCGGGGCCGTCGTGCGCCGCCCCGTGGCGCTCTTTGGCTCCTACGACTGGGGCGATGGCGAGTGGATGCGCACGTGGGAGCAGGCGGCCAAGGATGCCGGTGTGAACGTGGTCGAGACCTACATCGCGCACCTCGAGCCGGACGATGACGCGCTTACAGCCTGCGAGGCCCTTGGCGCCAAGCTGGCGGGATGAGACCAAGGGAGTTTCCCTTTGTCTCATCGGCGCGGGGAGGGTGGCCTCTCCGCGCCGATTATTCTAGTCCGTGATGTCACTGTCGAGCGTGGCGCGCACGGTGTAGTCGGGGAATGCCTCCTCGACTTCGTGCACAATCTGCTGGTACTCGCCCTGCCGGTCAGGCGCCTCAAATGCGATAATCACGTCGAACTCCAGCAGGTGGCGCGCCTCGTCCACGTGGAAGCCGTGGAACTGCAGCACGTGATCGTGTGCTGTCACGATGCGACGCACGCGCTCGCGCATGTCGGCGACGTCCTTGCAGGTGTTTCTCGAGTAGATGCCCACGGCGGCGAGAATCACCTGGCCGTCAGTGCGCGCAAAGACGCGCTCGGCCACGCGCCGCGAGAGCTCGTCAATCTCCTCTGCCGAGGTGGTGTCGGGCACCTCCACGTGGACCGAGCCAACCCTGCGCTCGGGCCCGTAGCTGCTCAGGATGAGGTCGTAGACGCCCAGGGCGCAGTCATCCTCGGCCACGATGCTCTTGACCTTCTCGGCAAGCTCGGGGCTCACGCGCTCGCCCAGTATCTGGCTGAGCGTCTGCCAGAGCATCTCAAGGCCGGCCTTCACGATGAACGCCGAGATCACGGCGCCCACCCAGGCTTCAAGCGAGATGCCCCACGCCAGGTAGACCACGGCGGCGCCCAGCGTTGACACCGAGAGTACTGCGTCCGAGAGCGCGTCCTGCCCCGAGGCCACCAGCGAGTCGGCGTTCACGCGCCTGCCAACAGACTGCACGTGGCGGCCGAGAAGCACCTTGGCCACGACGCCGGCGGCAACAACCACTAGCGCGGCGGCGGAGTAGTCCGGCGCCTCGGGCGAGACGATCTTCTGCACGGATTCCACGGCCGAGGTGATGCCGGCGTAGAGCACGATGATCGAGATGACCATGGCCGTGAGGTACTCAATGCGCCCGTAGCCCATGGGGTGGCGCTTGTCCGGCGCGCGCCCGGCGAGCTTGGTGCCCACGATCGTGATGACCGACGAAAGCGCGTCGGAGAGGTTGTTCACTGCGTCGAGGGTGATGGCGATGGAGTTGGAGATCACGCCCACCACGGCCTTGAATGCGGCGAGCAGCACGTTGGCTACGATTCCGAGGATACTTGTGCGTACGATGGTCTTCTCGCGCTCGGTGGTGGGAATGGGCGCGGCCGCCTGGTTCTTCTCGGCGCTGCTGTCCTGCTTGTTGCTCACTGGTTCTCGCTTCCTTCCGTCTGTGTGCATGCGTTGCTGCAGGTTGGCTCGCCATCGCGCACGCTGGCAAGTACCTTTGCTAGGAGCCGCTTGAGCTCCGCGGCCTCGTCTGCCGAGAGGTGCACATGGCACGCCATGGCCGCCGGCACGGATGCCGCGCGGTCACGGAGGTCGAGGCCCTTGGGCGTGAGACGCACCTCAAGCACGCGCGCGTCGGCCACGCTCCTCTCGCGCGTGATGTAGCCGCTCTTCTCGAGCTTCTTCAAGACCGGCGTAAGCGTGCCCGAGTCCAGGTAGAGCCGCTCGCCAAGGTGGCTCACGGTGGCTGCGCCCTCCTCCCAGAGGACCATCATGCAGAGGTACTGCGTGTAGGTGAGGCCGAGCGGACTAAGCAGCGGCTGGTAGCTGCGGACGACCTCCTTTGAGCAGGCGTAGAGCGGAAAGCACAGCTGGTTGTCTAGGCGCAGGAGCTCGGCAGGGGAGGCCCCCTTCGTTGCGAAGGGGGCCTCCTGTGGGGACGCTTGCGGCTGGGTGGCGGCCACTAGAGCTGCGCCTCGATTGCGCGCTCGACCTCGTCCATGCTGGCGGTGGGCTCGAAGCGGGCCACGAGGTGGCCGTTACGGTCGATGAGGAACTTGGTGAAGTTCCACATGATGTAGGCCTTCTCGCCGAACTTCTTGTTGTTGGCCTTGGCGAACTTGTCGAGCGCCGCCGCCTTGAGGCCATCGCCAAAGCCCTGGAAGGGGCGTTCGGTGGCAAGGGCGGCAAAGAGCGGGTCTGCGGTGTCGCCGTTCACGTCGAGCTTCTTGAAGCGCGGGAACTCAGTGTTGAACTTGAGCGAGCAGAACTGGTTGATCTGGTCGTCGGACTCGGGCGCCTGGCCGGCAAACTGGTTGCAGGGGAAGTCCAGGATCTCGAGGCCCTGGTCCTTGTGGGCGGCGTAGATGCGCTCGAGGTCCTCATACTGGGGCGTGAAGCCGCAGCCGGTGGCGGTGTTCACAACGAGCAGGACCTTGCCGGCGTAGGTGCTCAGAGGGACGGTGCTGCCGTCCTGTGCGGTGACAGAAAAGTCCAGGTAGTTGGTGGTGTTCTCGGATGCCATGATGGCTCCCTCCTCCGGGCGTTGCGGCCCGGTGTTGTTGGTAACGGCTTCAGTATGGCGCGAACTGGCGGGCTGGCGGCGCTAATCGATTGAGCACAACTAATTGTACACAATTAATTCGGGGGTACCTTGGCGTAAGGTCTCAGCCTCAGACGTCATCCTGCAGATTCCGTCTTCTTACAGTTTTCGATCGTTTAGAGGCTGCTAACCGATCGGAATCTGCAGCCAAGTCACAAGCTTGCATTTTTCGATCGGTTAGAGGGTGCTAACCAATCGAAATTTGCAGCTACGTCTGGCCTTGCATTTTCGATTTTTATCGTACTGTCAAGTTCGATTATTGGGCGGGGAGTTCCAGATTGGGGGCGTCAGCCCGTTCGTTGTTACCTGCTCGTCGCGAGCCGGCGGCGTCGCCGAGTTGGCAGTCGAGAACCTCGACGCGCCGGTAACAAGCCCCGGCCGCGCAGCTCCGTTGTTACCGGCTCATCACAGGTTCGTCGCATCTGCCCAGTTGGCGGCCGAGATGCGCGACGAGCCGGGAACAGCGGGATGCCCAGAAAGCCAAAAAGAGGGGTCCCGGCATAGCCGAGACCCCATACCTCACTGCAAGCAAGCCCGCGCTACGCCCTCGGGTCCGCCACCTGCACCAGCTCGGTGCCCTCGGTGTCGTAGTCGTCCATGGCAACGCTACGAATTGCGGGGTCCTCGTAGGTGTTGAAGTAGTACGTGCGCGTGGCCGCGGAGTAGCCGCCGGTGTACACGGTGCGCTCAAACTCGCCGTTGGTCATGCGGGCCGCGCCGTCGATCATGGCAACGCCCTCAAGCTCGTGGAACATGCGGCTCACGTTTGCCTTCTCGCCCGACTGCACCGGATAGTGCGAGTTCAGGTACGCAACGCGCACAAAGCGCGAGGTAGAGTAGTAGTCACCGGGAATCCCGCGCATGCCCGCGCCGGAGCCATAGGGGAGAAGCTCGGCCTTGTCCCACACCACGTTCTGCGGCAGCTCGTTGGAGACGTTCATGTAGTTGCGCAGGTTCTCGCGGTGCCAGGCAAAGCCGGGCTGGTTGGCCAGGACGTCCACGTCGTCGTGGTAGACCTCCATGCCCTGCGCCGTCTGCTCCACCACAATGCTCCTCGTGGCGTCGCCAATGATCCAGTGCAGCAGCGACACGGGGTACTTGTCGTTGATGGGCTTGCCAACAATCACCAGGTCATCGAGGGCGCGCTCGACCTCGTCGACGGTCGTGAAGTTGGCCACAACCCACAGCGGGAACTCGTAGGCGGCAACGTTGGTCTTGCCCTCAACTGGGGCGTCGGTGTACTGCGCGTAGCCCGGGAAGTTGAGGCCGGCCACTGCCAGCCCGGAGGCGTTGGCGCAGTCAAAGTAGAGCGGCATGCCCTCCTCGACAATGCCCATGCCAATCACGGGCTCGCGCATGCCCGTAACGGCGCCAAACGGGGAGTTGGGCTTGAAGCCGCGCGGCGTCACCACGACGCGCTCGCCGTACCCGCAGCTCCAGTCGAGGTTTCGCGCGAGGTACATCTGACCCTTGTCGTCTGTGAACCTGATTGCCGTGCACATGACAATGCCTCCTGGTTCCTAGGAACGAGCCCGGCCTGCATGGACCAGCGCCGAGATCGTCCAAACGAGTGCCTGCTAGACCATGTCTACCCGCTCCGCACCAGTAATTCTCAGGTCAGCCGAGAAGAACTCGCGTAACGCACGAATGGTCCACGTGGTGTCGCGCGTGCCCGCCGTCTCGTAGCTGGAGTGCATTGCCAGCTGCGGCAGGCCAATGTCCACGGCGTGAACGCTCACCTGCGTGTTCGAGAGGTTGCCAAGCGTGGACCCACCGGCCATATCCGAGCGGTTGGCAAAGGTCTGGTGCGGCACGCCGGCCTTCTCGCACAGCGACACAAAGACAGCCCGGCTAAAGGCGTCGGTCGTGTACTTCTGGTTGGCGGCCTCCTTCACCACCGGCCCGCCGTTGAGGCGGCAGCGGTTCTCGGCATCGTAGAGCTCGGGGTGGTTGGGGTGCAGTCCGTGCGCATTGTCGCAGCTCACAAGGAACGAGCGCGAGAGGGCCCGCAAGTAGTCCTCCTCGCCCATGCCCAGCGCCGCGTTGGCGCGCACCAGCGTGTCGTGGAGCAGCGTGGACATGGCCCCCTGCTTGGTGTTGGAGCCAACCTCCTCGTTGTCGAAGCACGCAAAGACGGTGACGCAGCGGCGGTTCTTCTCGGCGACAAATGCCTCCAGCGACGCGAAGGCGCACTGCAGGTCGTCGAGCTTGGGGGACGAGACAAACTCGTCTGCCATGCCCCAGATACATGGGCGCTCGCGGTTCACGAGGAAGAGGTCGCGCGCCAGGATGTCCTCGGGCTTGGCGCCCACGCCCTCGGCGACCATGCGGTCAAAGTCCTCTTTGCGCAGACGGCCAGCCGAGAAGAGCGGGCAGAGGTCGACGGCGCGGTTGAACTCCTTGCCCTTGTTCACGGTGCGGTCCAGGTGGATGGCCACGCTGGGAATGAGCACCAGGTCGCGGTCGGGTGCAAAGAGGCGGCTCACTATGCCCGTGGCCGTGCGCACCAGGACGCGACCGGCGAGCGACAGCGGCCGGTCGAGCCAGGTGTAGTCGATCATGCCGCCGTAGCCCTCCACGTTAAGGCGCAGGTAGGTCTCGGGCCCGTCGAGTACAGGAACGGACTTCACCTTGTAGGTGGGGGAGTCCGCGTGGGCCGCCGTTATCTGGAAGTGGTAGGCGTCGCGGTCAAGGGCGTCCTCGCCCACGCGAAAGGCGATGACGCTAGAGCCGTTGCGAGTGGTGTAGTACGAGCCGCCAGGCTCAACGTCCCAGGCGTCGCCCTCGGGCAGGTAGGTGAAGCCTGCCTGGTCGAGGCGGTCGCTGATGGTTGCCGCCGTGTGGAACATGCTGGGGCAGTGGTGGATAAAGTCGATGAGGCGCTCCGAGGTCTCAAGGTCCTCGGCCGTCGCGCCCTCTGTGGTTGGGTGCTTCTCGTCTGGCATGCGCGTCCTCTCTGTTGGTTGCAGCCAGACGAGCGTAGCACGCAGGCGTGCGGGCGTGCGACGCCGGGGGACGCGTTTGTCGCAGCAGTTGCGGACAAAACCCACGCTTGGGCGTCAAATCGGCGCCGGAGGGCATTTTTTGTCAGGGGTGTTGCAGCTTGCGCTTGCCGTAGTCCTCCTTTAGGCTAATTTGCGTTGCATGAACAACTGGGTTGGCCTTTGGTAGGCCGACTGAGAGACGGGAGAGGACCTTGCGCAAGTAGACGCTGCCCCCTGGGGCGAGAAGTTCGTGCCCATATGCTGGTGCTTCGCGCCGGTTCTGCGTCTGCGAGGTCTTTATGCAACTTAACCTTACGAACATCCACTACAGCTATGCCGGGAGTCCGCATGAGGTACTTCACGGTGTTACCTTAAGCCTACCCACTGGCTGGACCGGCGTAGTTGGCGACAATGGTTGCGGAAAGTCTACGCTTGCTCGGATTGCCACGGGCGAGCTACGTCCTACGTCGGGGAGCGTGGGGCCTTACGGCCTGGTCTCTTATTACTGCGAGCAGGACGGCGACCGTTCGCCGGCTGCGCTTCTCGACTTTGCCGCCGCGTGGGACCGTAATGCCGTGCGACTGCGCGACGTGCTGGGTATTGGCGACGACTGGGCTTGGCGCTTTGACGAGCTCTCCTCCGGGCAGCAGAAGCGCCTTCAGGTGGCGGTGGCACTCTGGAGCCGCCCGGACGTGCTGGTGATGGACGAGCCAACGAATCACCTTGATGCGCACACGCGCAAGGCGGTCCTGCTCGCACTGCGTTCCTTCTCTGGCGTGGGAATTCTCATCTCGCATGACCGAGACCTTCTCGACGCGCTTGTAGAGAGGTGCATCTCCTTTGAGGGTGGAGAGGTGCGCGTGCGCCCGGGCAATTACTCGCATACCTTTGAGCAGCGGCAACGCGAGACCGAGGCAGCCGCAGATGCTCAGGCGCGTGCGCGGCGAGAGGAGCGTCGTCTGGCGGCCGAGCGCCAGCGACGGGTGGAGGCTGCCTCGCGTGCGGACGGCCTGCGTAGCAGGCGCGGCCTTGACCCGCGTGACCATGACGCACGCGAGAAGATCGGGCGCGCGATTGTCTCGGGCAAGGACGGCCGCGCCACGCATCTTGCCACAACCCTTGATGCACGTATTAAGGGCGAGCGAGACCGTGTGCAGGCGTCATACGTCGAGCGGCGCTATGACGGCAACGTTCCTTCGTTTGGCGAGCGGTCGAGAAGGTCGTTCATCGCGCGGCTGCCGGAGGGGACGGTGCGCTATGGCGGGATTCCGGACGCCCCAGGCGTTGCCGCGCCGGAGCTGTTCCTTGGTTCGGCAGATCACGTTGGCGTTGTTGGACCCAACGGTTCGGGCAAGTCAACGCTGGTCAGGGCGCTTGTTGCAGCGGTTCCTAAGGATGTTCCCATGCTCTACGTGCCTCAGGAGATTGGCGTGGATGCGGCAAGGCGTGCCTGCGCTCGGCTCCAGGGCCTTGCCGCCGGTGAGAAGGGACAGGTACTCTCCGTTGTGGCACAGCTCAATTCTCGCCCGGATGCTCTGCTTGAGGAGGGCGAGCTGAGCCCAGGGGAGTTACGCAAACTCGTGCTGGCGGAGGCGGTTCTCACAAAGCCGCAGCTCTTGGTGATGGATGAGCCAACGAATCACCTCGACCTGCACTCGATTGAGGCTCTGGAGCGTCTTCTCTCCGAGTTCCCCGGTGCGGTAGTTCTGGTTTCGCACGACGCGCGGGTGATGCGGTCGAGCTGCGGGAGAATCTGGGAGCTGCTGCCGGCGAGTGGTGACGACTTTACCAGCGGTGCGGTTGTGGTGGAGCGCTGAGCGTGGTTTGGAGCGCCCTACATGGGGACGCTTGAGCTTATTGCCAAGTTATGGAAGTGGCCGCCCAGCACACGGAATGCCGGGCGGCCTGCTTGCAGCGTATTTCTCGCGTCTTACGCGATGAACTCAAGGAAGGCGTCTGCCTGGGCGGCAAGGGCGGCCTCGTCCTCGGGGGAGAGGGTCAGCGTGCCGGACATCCAGGACTCGCCGGAGAGGGCGATGCCGGTCTCTTTCTCAGTCATGACCTGCGCGCCCACAAAGGCGAGAAGCGCGTCGAGCGCGGCACGCATCTCGGCGGTGGCGGTGCGGCCGCCCGCGCCGGAGACGGTTGCGCGCATGCCGCCGGAAACGGCGGTGTCGCGACCCTTGCCGGGAAGCGGCCTGCTCAGCCAGTCGACCAGGTTCTTCACGTGGCCGGGGAACGAGGCGTTGTACTGCGGGCTTACGAACCACACGCCGTCGGCCTGACGCACGGCCTCACGTACGGCCGCGACCTCTGCGCGCTCGGGATCCTCGAGGTCCTGGTTCATGAGGGGCAGCGCCGAGTAGTCGAGCCTGCTCACGTTGGCGCGGCCCTCAAGCAGCGCCTCGATGCGCTGGGCCAGCTGCTCGTTGAAGCCGTTCTTGCGGAGGGTTCCCACTACGATGAGGACGTTCTTCTCTGCCATTGCTCTCTCCTGTTCAGTCGGGTGTGTCGACTTGGTAGCAACTCTGTACTAAAATCAGTGTATCCAATATATGTGAGTGTTTGAATAACGTTTTTTCTCGATACTTGGTATTAGTTGAGATACCATCTGCTAACAGCAGGAAGGGACGGCATCACATGCGAAGCACACCCAAAGACTTTGGCGTCTGTCCATTTGTGACCGCGCAGTGGCTGCTCCAGGGCAAGTGGTCGATCGTGATTCTCCACCACCTCAGCAAGGGCAAGCTGCGCTTTGGCGAACTTGAGCGCCGCATGCCCGAGCTTACGCACTCCACGCTCTCCTCGCAGCTCAAGCGGCTGGAGACAGAGGGGCTGGTGCGCCGCGAGGTCTTCCCGGAGGTGCCGCCGCGCGTGGAATACTCGCTCACGCAGGTGGGGGAGGACTTTGTTCCGGTGCTCTCGAGCATTGAGACGTGGGGCGAGGGCTACATCGAGCACCTGCGCAAGGGGGATATCGAGCTGCGATAGGGACGGGGCGAGTGACCATCGCTGGTGCGTGTAGCCGCGATGGTCGCCGCGTCGAAAGCAACTGCGATGGTCGCCGCGTCGAGGGCAACTGCGATGGTCGCCGGCGCGGCGCTAGTCCTTGGCGCCGAGAAGCCCGCTAACCACGCTCACGATGAGCGCGACAAAGAGCGTGGCCCAGAAGCCCGTGACCACTACGCCCATGCCAAAGACGCTTTCTGCAAGGTTAGACGCGAGCGATACCATAAGCGCGTCGATCACAAACGTGAAAAGCCCCAGCGTGATGATTGTTACGGGAATCGAGAGGATCTGGATGATGGGCTTCACGATTGCGTTCATCACGCAGAGCATGAGCGCAAAGGCCAGGTACGCCGCCCACTGCGGGTGGCCAATCACGTGCGCCGAGGGGACAAGGGCAACCGCGACAAATGACGCTATGGCGGTCGCAAGTACGGACATAAGCGTTCTCATGGCTGCTACCTCGCGTTCCGGGGGCCGGTGTTGGTTGTTCCATGATACCCGAGCCCGCCGCATCCCCGAATCCTGCCGGTACAGGTTCGACGCACGAATGTGTATCGACCTGGGCAGGATACAGCTTCGGGCGCGAACGTGTGGAGAGGGGATACAGATTCGGCGTCCGAATCTGTACCGACCTGCGCGGGATACAGCTTCGGGCGCGAACGTGTGGCGGCGCACAGTGCGAGAATCCCGCACAACCCCCTCGCGACACCCAATACCCCGCGAGACGTCCCCAGCGGTTGGAAAAGCCGTGGACACACCGAGAAGTTCAATTTCTCGCAGTACGCCGTGATGGGCAGTGCTACTCTGTCAATAAATTGAACTTCTCGTTCTAGAAATTGAACTTTTGGGTCCGACGCGTTGATAGCTGAGAAGAGAAATTGAACTTCTTGCACAGCGCTCGGCGGGCACCCGGAAGGGAGGGGTCGTGGAAGACCAGACCCACAAGGACTTCTCGGCACGCCTTGGCCAGGCCATGGACGAGCGCGGCCTGCGTCAGGCAGATCTTGTGCGCATGGCTGCGGCCGATGGCGTCAAGCTGGGAAAGTCGCAGCTCAGCCAGTACCTAAGCGGCAAGACTGAGCCGAGAAAGGCAACGCTCGCCTTTCTCGCCACCGCACTCGGCGTGAGCGCCGAGTGGCTCTCGGGCGAGACCGATGCCGCCGCGCCGCCGGAAACGCGACAAAGGGAAACTCCCTCTGCCTCATCCACCCCCACCAAGAAGAAGGAATCCACCATGCCTCGTCGCCAGTTCAAGAAGTCATCCAAGCTCGATAACGTCCTCTACGACATCCGCGGACCCGTCCTGGACGAGGCGTACCGCATGGAGGACCAGGGCATCCATGTGCTCAAGTTGAACATTGGCAACCCCGCGCCGTTTGGCTTCCGCACGCCGGACGAGGTCGTGAAGGACATGCAGGACCAGCTCACAGAGTGCGAGGGCTACTCCAACAGCCGCGGCCTCTTCTCCGCGCGCAAGGCCATCATGCAGTATGACCAGCTCAAGGGCATCCCCAACGTGGACGTGGAGGACATCTACACGGGCAACGGCGCCTCGGAGCTCATCCAGCTTGCGATGAACGCCTTCATGGACGAGGGCGACGAGATTCTCGTCCCCAGCCCGGACTACCCGCTGTGGACCGCGTGCGCCACGCTGGCCGGCGGCACCGCCGTGCACTACATCTGCGACGAGAAGGCCAACTGGTACCCTGACATCGACGACATCCGCAGCAAGGTCACGCCGCGCACCAAGGGCATCGTCGTGATCAACCCCAACAACCCCACGGGCGCCCTGTACCCGCGGGAGGTTCTGGAGCAGATCGTGGACGTGGCGCGCGAGAACCAGCTGGTCATCTTTGCGGACGAGATCTACGACCGCCTGGTGATGGACGGCAAGCAGCACGTCTCCATCGCGAGCCTTGCGCCGGACCTGTTCTGCATCACGTTCAACGGCCTCTCCAAGAGCCACATGGTGGCGGGCTACCGCATTGGCTGGATGAGCCTCTCGGGCAACAAGCGCATTGCGAAGGACCTCATCGACGGCATCAACATGCTGTCCAACATGCGCCTGTGCTCCAACGTGCCGGCGCAGTCCATCGTGCAGACGTGCCTGGGCGGCATCCAGCGCAGCCAGGGGCTTCTCGTTCCCGGCGGGCGCATCTACGAGCAGCGCGAGTACGTCTACGAGCGACTTTCCAACATGGATGGCGTCACGGTGACCAAGCCCGAGGCCGCGTTCTACATCTTCCCGAGGCTCGACCCGGACAAGTTCCACATCACCGACGACGACCAGTTTGCGCTCGATCTGCTCAAGGACGAGCACGTCCTGATTACCGCGGGCAAGGGCTTCAACTGGGAGAAGCCCGGCTACTTCCGTATTGTCTACCTGCCGCGTAAGCACACGCTGCACGAGGCGATGGACAAGCTCGAGGACTTCCTGAGCTACTACCAGCAGTAAGGGAGGTTACGCGAGTGATGCGCCCTCGGCGTCGCTTTCCGAGAAGGGCGTGGGCATATCGCGGAGACAGGTCAGTTATAGGCTAGAAGGCTTTCCTGCGTGCCTGCTTGAGCCAGTTCTTCTTGAACTTCCCCACGCTGCCGAAGAACTTGTTATACGTTTCGCCGTCTTCCTTGGTGGCGTATTTCAGTGCAGCGAGCTCAATCGTGCACAGGTAGTCGGCGGCCTGCTCCAGCCGGTATTCGGTCATGGTTGTCTTGGTGCGTCGTACGGCGTCCTTGAAGAGCTCGTCGCCGACGGCGCCGTAGAGGGCATGGCTCACGATTGGCTGACCGTCGTCGTAATAGACTTTCACGCCGTCAAACCCTTGGAAAGTGGTTCAGAGTGGAACGGGATATTCGGCAGGTCAGCGCGCGAAAGCGACTCCTCGTAGCGGCGAACTTTCTCGCGGATATCATTGGCTTGGTCGTGGAGTACGAGTGTCACGAGGTAGTAGCTGGAGACACCTGCCATGTCACCGCTTTCGTCAACGAATATGGAAAGCTCCCTGTCCAACCGCCGGCTCCCGTTGCAAAACCGTCTTTATAGACAAATAAAGCCGGGGGATAGGCCCCCGGCACTTGGAGGCAGCGGGAAACCCGCCACCGATATGTATCTTATACCACTGAATTCACGCAGTTAATACCCCCCGGATTGACTGCGTCCGCATCTCATCCCTTAACGGCGAAGTCCAATCGCTTCGAGATTCGCGATGAGGAGGTTGGGGTTCTCGTCCTGGGAGTTGGCCACCGACGTGAGGCTTACAAGCGCAAGGAATATCCAACGTCCCTCACGTCGCGCATAATGGTGCTAACTAACCAAGCGCGAGGGTGCGGCGTGGGGTGCGGAGCCGGCCGCGCATACGTGCGCGTGAACGCGCGGCGCCGGGCGGCGCAAGGACAAACGTGGGGAGGCCATGCTCGTGGGCGACTATGACTACCAGGAGACAATCGACAGGCTGCGCGCCTTTCGCGACCAGCGGGAGTGGCGCCAGTTCCACAACCCCAAGGACCTCGCCATCTCGATAAGCCTCGAGTCGGCGGAGCTGCTCGAGGCGTTCCAGTGGTCCGGGGCAGACACCTCGGCGGACGGGCACCTGGACAAGATTTCGGAGGAGCTGGCGGACGTCCTCATCTACTGCCTGTTCATGGCGGACTCCTGCGGGCTTGACCCGCTCCAGATTGTGAACGAGAAGATCGACGCCAACGCCAAGAAGTATCCCGTCGAGCTCAGCCGCGGCAACTCCAAGAAGTACACGGAGCTATGAGACAAAGGGACTGTCCCTTTGTCTCATTCCGCAAGGTAGGGGAGAGGTTCATGTCAGTTAGGCAGCCGGTTGTCATAGACGTGCCGTTCCGCGCGGACGACATCCAGATCGAGCAGTGCATCGACCAGGTGCAGTGCGAGGTGGACGGCAGCGAGCTTACGGCCGACGAGCGGCGGCTCCTCAAGACCTACCCTACTGTCTACATCATTCGCGGCAAGGAGCGCAAGCGCGCCCGTGGCGGCTACGAGTACGACGACTTCGTGGTCTACGTGGGCGAGACAAACTCCATCGTGCGGCGAACCAAGGAGCACTACACCGACGACGTCACGTATCGCTCGGAGCGGGGCAAGAAGGCGTGGCGGCGCCTCAACCAGCCTGGCAGCCACATACTGGTGATCGCCCAGAACCACTTCAACAAGTCGCTCACGCTCGACCTCGAGAACAACTTCCTGAGCTACCTTCTGGCTTCGGGCGCGAGCCATGTGACCCTGGTAAACGGCCGCGGCAACCCGCAGGAGGACTACTACACCAAGCCCGAGCTACCGATAATCACCTCGCAGGCGTGGCGCAAGCTCAACCGCTACGAGCCGGAGCTTTTTCCGGCCGAGTCCGTCATCCGGGACTCCGCCATCTTCAAGGCGTCGCCGTTTCGCGCGCTGGGAAAGGACCAGATTGCCGCGGAGGACGCGATTCTCGGCCGCCTGCGCGACCTCATGAACGGATGGGCTGCCGCGCCGCAGCCGCCAGATTCCAGCGCGCCCGTCGAGAACGGCGAGCTCATTGTTGTCGAAGGCATGGCAGGAACCGGCAAGACGGTCCTTCTCAGCCACCTGTTCTTGCGAATCATGAACGAGCTTGTGGTCCCGGTGGCCGGCGACGGCAGTGGCGGCAAGATCACCGAGCGTCCCGTGAACGCGTGCCTTCTGATAAACCATGAAGAGCAGCTCACCGTGTACAACGCCATTATGAAGCGCCTTGGCCTCCAGAACAAGGATGGCGTGGTGGTGGACAAGCCCACGCGGTTCATCAACAAGCACAGCGAGTCCGGGCACGGGAATGGCCTCGCGCGTCAGGACTACCCCTGCGACCCGGTCGACGTCGCCCTTGTCGACGAGGCGCACCTCCTGCTCACCCAGGGCAATCAGGGCTACTCCGGTAGCAGGAACATGCTCGTGGACATCATGCGTCGAGCTCGGGTGGTCATCGCGGTCTACGACCTGGGACAGGTGCTGAGAAAGTCGCAGGAACTTGACGCCTCGATGCGGGATGCGCTCTTTCCCGAGAAGCGCTTCTCAGATGGCAAGGTTCGCTGTGCGAGAAGGGCCGCCAACGTCGCGGGATTCCCCTTCCACGTGGAGAACCTGCTCCTTCGCCAGCAGTACCGGATTGATGCCTGCGACGAGGTCGTGCGGTGGATCGACGACTTTGCAAACGGTCGTGGCGTGGGGCCCATCCCGCAGGACCCGGCGCGAGAGGGGCACACACCCTACCAGATCAAGGTCTTTGACTCGACGTACGACCTGAAGATGGCAATCGAGGAACGCGCTTTTGCCTTTGATGCCTCGTCGGGCGAGATTGTGGACGATACCTCGCACGGGCTCTCGCGCGTGCTGGCAACGTATGACTGGCCCTACTCCGGCCAGTCCAAGCCGGAGTCGGGCGTGTGGGAGGTCCGCATCTACCGCGAGCAGGGCGGCTGGGTCTCCTACGGTGCGAGTGGCGCGCGCGGCGGGCGCGGCTCGCGTCACGCGCAGGCAGCTGCCAGCATCGCGGAAGTGCCCCGCACGCAGTACTTCCACATGCCGTGGAACTATCAGACTTCTGCCACCGGGGACGAGGCAGCCCGGGAACACGACAAGGCATGGGCCGAGCAGCCCCACACGCTGGGGGAATGTGGCTCGATCTATACCATCCAGGGGTTCGACCTCAACTACGCGGGCGTGATCATTGGGCCCTCAGTCTGCTGGCGAGAAGGACGGCTGGCGTTCGACCCGTCAAAGAGCTGCAACTCGCAGGCGATCAACGGCAGCGAGGACCCGGAGGCGAACCTTCGGCACGAGCTCAACGTGCTGCTCAAGCGAGGTGTGCACGGGCTCTACTTGTTTGCGGTTGACGGTGCGCTCGAGCATCGCCTGCTGGAGATGCAGGAGGCCGGCGCGTCGGAATGAGACAAAGGGACAGTCCCTTTGTCTCATTGGTGGCTGCGGCAGCTACCTGTCCCAGCCGTCGTCCCAGCTGTCCCGTGGGGAGTCGTCCCAGTTCTCGTTGTTGGCATAGAGGCCGCCCTCGTTGCCGTGCCCCTGGGACGAGCCTCCCTTGGAGAACCCGCGTGTGAGAAGTGGGTTTGGCCTGGTGTCCACAAACTCGTCGGGGTCGTACGCGGCGCGCTTGCGGCGCTTCTTCCTGCCAAAGATGAGTCCCATGACGAGCCTCCCGTAACGAGCGAGACAAAAGCGAGACAAAGGGACAGTCCCTTTGTCTCATTGCCTTGCTGAAAGAGTATCACGCGACAAGGGGAATTACCTTGCGCCCTGCTCGTCTACTGTGCGAGTTTGGCAAGCGTGTCGCCAGCAATACGATAGACCGTCCAGTCCTTCATGGGCTCGGCGCCAAGCGAGAGGTAAAAGTCGATGCTGGGCTTGTTCCAGTCGAGGCACCACCACTCGAGCCACATGCATCCGCGCTCGACTTCAATGCGCGCAAGCTGCCGCAGGAGGCCCTTGCCATAGCCGCGCCCACGATACTCCGGCGTAACGTAGAGGTCCTCCAGGTAGATGCCGGCGCGCCCGAGGAAGGTCGAGAAGTTGTGGAAGAAGAGCACAAAGCCCCGCCTCACTGCCGTTCTCGCACACAAAGAGCGCCTCGGCCTTGCCCCTCTCGAAGACCCATGCGTGCAGGAGGTCCTCGGTGGCAATGACCTGGTCGAGCATCTTCTCGTAATCCGCTAGCTCTCGAATGAAGCGCAGGATAAGGGTACAGTCGTCCTCTTGAGCAAAGCGGTACGTGACTTCAGGCACGCGAGTGGCCTCCTGGGGTTTCAGCAGAGATGCTGTGCGCTCATGTTAGGCCTTTCGAAAGTACGCGTGGCATCCGCGCTTCCGCTCTTCGGGAAGTTACGTCCGGAATGGGACTTCTGTAGAACTCCGTTTTTACTCTTTGGGCTGAGACGGGGACGCGGGTGCGTTCTTAACAGCCCACGAAAAACGCCAACAGGGAAAACGCGACCCAACAATATCTGCGCGCTTACCAGAGGCTCCTAAAAGTCCTTAGAGACGAGAAAATAACCCACATATGTCGACTTCTGCACGTAGTTTGGAAGAATCTCGTTGCGCGGAGGCGTTGGGCGGGCCCAATCTGGCTCCAGCCTACCCCACCGACGCCGAAATCGTGCGATGGCAACCTCCGCAAAGGCCGCGCAACTGTCACTCCTACGGGAAACACGCCCTAAAGCCGCGCGCTGCGTCGAGAGGGTACAGCTCCTGCATTTCGAGATACATCGCCTCGCCCACGAGCTCCAGGCCGTTCGACTCTGCCAACTCGCAGGCGCTGGTTGTTGGCGGGTTGCGCTTCCTGCCCAGGCGGGCGGCCCGGTCGTAGCAGACCGACCGGCGCTGCGGGGACTCGGGCGAGAAGTCCGCAACGTAGAGACGCCCCTAGTAGAGGAGGACGTCCGGCTCGCCGCCTGTCTCCTCGAGGAAGGCGAGCGCACTCAACCGTGCGTCGTCAAGTTGGCGCGCGATATCTTCCCAGGTAACGCCGGGGTGTCTCTCGGGGTGACTTTTAAAGCGGGCCTTAAGGGCGTCTATGGGTCTCCTGTGTCGGGCTTGGTCAGGCGGAGCTGCGGCATCAGCCAAAGAGAGACCCATTGTGCCTCACGATGACGCGGCAGATCATGATGATGGCTGCGAACAACGCGATTACCAGGACAAGCGCGATGGCGTCCGCCGTGGGGCTCGGCAGCAAGAGCGAGAACCCTAAGAGGACCACGCACGCTCCGGTTGCGGCCAGCCAGTGCCCGCTTTCGCGAGCAAGCGCGGGGCGGCGATCGGCGGGGACGTTCACGTAATGGTAGCTGTGCAGAAAGCACACGCTGCCGGTGCGCATCTGCCAGATTGCAAGCGCCAGGATAAGCCCGCCGACAAAAACGCAGACAACGCAGCCGAGAACCACGTTTCCGCCCATGCTAACCCCTGTCCGCCAGGATGCCGATAATACCCCGAAACGACGCAAGTATACCAAGGGGCGAGAAACGATGTGCCTATGGGCGCAGGAGATGCAGCGTTGCCCCTGCTCGTTGGCTGCGAAAAGTTCTTGAAGAGTTGCGTGGGGGTGCGACAGCAGCCCTTCTCGATGCTGACGCCTTGGACCGTGCACCCGCCTACTGGTTCGAGAACCGTGACCGGGTGGGGGCAGACAATGCAGCCCTCAGCATGAGGGCTGCATTGAGGTCCATGCTTTGCGCTGGCTAGTGGCAGCAGCCGCCGTTGCCGCAGCTACCCTCGTGGTCGTGCGCGTGGCAACTGGCGCTGGCGGTCTGCTGGAGAGATCCCGCTAGGAAGGCTTCTACCACGTCATCGGCCGGTCCCTGTGTTCCGCCGTACACGGTTACACCCGCCTGCTGCAGGGCCGCCAGCGCGCCGCCGCCGAGTCCGCCGCAGATGAGCACGTCAACAGCGTTTGCGGCGAGAAGCCCGGCGAGCGCCCCGTGGCTTACGCCGTTTGTCCCAACCACCTCGGACGAGACGACCTTTCCGCCTTCGACGTCGTACAGCTTGAAGCTCTCCGTCCGCCCGAAGTGCGGAAAGACATTGCCGTTCTCGTAGGTCACTGCGATTCTCATCATGCTCTCTTTCTCCTTGGACGGCCACAGTTTCCCGTGTGCGGCCGCAGGGGCAAACGTGACGCTTCCGCCCCCAATTGTGATGCCCTTCCCGTTTACCAGCGCGTCCGCAATGGCGTGCCGCGCCCGCGCGTACACTGCCGCCACCGTTGCCCTGGCCACGCCCATGCGTTCCGCCGTCTGCCGCTGGTCTAGGCCCTCAAAGTCGATGAGACGGATTGTCTCAAGCTCGTCGAGGGTGAGACGGACGTCCCTCTCGTCTGACGTGCCGACTCCGTTGGGGGAGAACGAGACGTACTCGGGTACTATCCCCACGTTGCGCGGTTTTTCTCGGCGTCCTGCCAAGTTCCAGCCCCTCCTTGGATTACGACCGTGCTGGTAAGCCCTCAAACGATAGCATTTCTGTCATATGACAGAAATGAGAATTCGTTTCTGGTGCAATCCGCCACACATTCGGACGCGAAGCTGTATCCAGCGCAGGTCGCCACGCGTTTTGGCCACGAATGAGTAGCGGCCTTCTCGCCATGCCCCGGAACCGAATCCCACTACCGGGTAACGGAATCCCGTTGCCCGGTAAAAAAATCCCGCGGGGCGCTATACTAGGGCACGCAAAGGGGAGCTGGGATATCGGCCCGGCTGAGAGGCGGCACCAATGCTGCGACCCATAGAACCTGTCCGGGTAATGCCGGCGTAGGGACCAGAGCGCACAGTTCGGGCACCTACGGAAGACGTGGGTGCCTTTTTGGCACCCGGAAGGGAGGGTGCATGGACTGCTCCGTCGCGATACAGTTCCTGCCCATGGACGCCCAGACCGACGAGGAGGTCTGCCGCGTGGTTGACGCGGTGATCGCCTACATCGACTCGACGGGCGTCGACTACTTTGTTGGCCCGTTCGAGACCGCCATCGAGGCCGACTACGACACCTGCATGGAGATCGTCAAGAACTGCCAGCTCGTGGGTGCCAAGGCGGGCTGCAAGAAGATGGCCACCTACGTGAAGATCGACTACCGCCCCAACGGCGACGTGATGACCACCGAGCACAAGGTGGGCAAGTACCACCCCACCGACACCGAGTTTGCTCAGAAGGCCGAGGAGGTCGCGTAGCCGGTGTCATGCCAGCAAGACACGCCGAGAAACGCCGCCGCCCCGCGCGCCGGTGCGTCCCGTGCGCGCCGCGTGCTCACGCCGCTCCTCACGGTGGCGGGGCTTCTCGTGGTGTGGGAGCTCGTCGTTGACCTGGGAATCATTCCCAACTTCCTGCTCCCCACGCCCGTCCAGGTGGTGCAGGCCCTCGTGAGCGACTTCTCGCTCATTGTGAGCCATGCGGCAACCACGCTGGTCGAGACGGCCATCGGCCTTCTCATAGGAGTTGCCCTCGGCTTTGCCATCGCGGTGCTCATGGACCGCTTCGAGGGCTTCTACCTGGCCCTCCAGCCGCTCGTGACCATCTCGCAGACCATCCCCACCATCGCCATCGCGCCGCTTCTGGTGCTGTGGTTTGGCTACGGCCTAGCTCCCAAGGTGATCCTCATCGTGATCACCACGTTCTTCCCCATCACGGTCTCGCTGATCTCGGGCTTCCGCTCGGTTGACCCCGACGTCATCGACCTCATGCGCACCATGAACGCCTCGCGCTGGCAGATCTTTCGCTACGCCAAGCTGCCCGCCGCGGCCGACCAGTTCTTCAGCGGCCTGCGCATCAGCGCGACCTACGCCATCGTGGGCGCCGTGATCGCCGAGTGGCTCGGCGGCAACTCCGGCCTGGGCGTCTACATGACGCGCGTGCGCAAGTCCTTCTCGTACGACCGCATGTTCGCGGTCATCATTGTCATCTCTGCGCTGTCGCTTGGTCTCATGAAGCTCGTCGACCTGCTGCAGCGCGTGTGCATGCCCTGGAAGAGGGCAGAAGGGAACAAACGATAATGGCTTTCATGTCTCCGCTTGCTGGCGGCGTCTCTCGCCGCTCGTTCCTCCGTGGCTCCGTCGCCGCCTCCGCCGCACTGGCGCTCGCCGGCTGCGGCCAGTCGGCCCAGTCTGGCTCGTCCGACGCCTCCTCGTCGAGCGGCTCGTCCAGCTTGAGCTCCTCGAGTGACCTCGCGAAGATCTCCTTCGTGCTTGACTACACCCCCAACACCAACCACACCGGCATCTACGTGGCCCAGGCCAAGGGCTACTTCGCCGACGAGGGCCTGGACGTCGAGATCGTCCAGCCGCCCGAGGACGGCGCGGACGCGCTCATCGGCGCGGGCGGTGCCCAGATGGGCGTCTCGTACCAGGACGTTATGGCCAACAGCTTCTCGTCCGACCAGCCCATGCCCTACACGGCCGTTGCCGCCATCATCCAGCACAACACCTCCGGCATCATGAGCCGTGCGGCCGACGGCATCACGCGTCCCAAGCTCATGGAGGACCACACCTACGCCACGTGGGACCAGCCCGTCGAGCAGGCCACCATCAAGGACGTGGTCGAGGCCGACGGCGGCGACTACTCCAAGATCAGCCTGGTGCCCTACAACGTGGACGACGAGGTCTCGGGCCTCAAGGCCAACATGTTCGACACCGTGTGGGTCTACGAGGGCTGGGCGGTCCAGAACGCCAAGGTCCAGAACTACGACGTGAACTACTTCTCGTTCATCTCGATCGACGACGTCTTTGACTACTACACGCCGGTCATCGCTGCCAACGACGACTTTGCCAAGGAGAACCCCGACCAGGTCAAGGCCTTCCTGCGCGCCGTCAAGAAGGGCTACGAGTTCTGCGTCGAGAACCCCAGCGACGCCGCCGACATCCTCTGCGACGCCGTGCCCGAGCTTGACTCGGACCTCGTGCACGCAAGCCAGGACTACCTCAAGGACCAGTACATCGCCGACGCCTCGGCCTGGGGCGTCATCGACGGCAGCCGCTGGGCCAAGTTCTACCAGTGGCTGAACGACCAGGGCCTGGTCCAGAACCAGCTCGACGTGAACAAGGGCTACGACCTCTCGTACCTGGAGGCGTAGCGTTGGGCGCAGGCGTTATAGCTGCCGAGAGGGGCGCGGCCTCGGGCGCCGACGCCGGCGCCGGCGACGTGCCGGCGCTCGAGGCGCGCTCGCTCACGCTCTCGTGGGACGGGCAGACCACGGTCGTGGACCGAATCTCGCTCACCGTGGCCTCGGGCGAGGTCGTGTGCCTGGTGGGCCGTTCCGGCTGCGGCAAGACCACCATCCTGCACGCGCTCTCGGGCCTCACGCGGCCGCTCTCCGGCCAGGTGCTGCTCCACGGCGAGGACATTACCGGCACGCCTGGCCACGTGAGCTACATGCTGCAGAAGGACCTTCTGCTGCCCAGCCGACGCATCATCGACAACGTGTGCCTGCCCATGCTTCTGACGGGCGTACCGCGCGCCGAGGCGCGTGCCAAGGCCGAGCCGCTCTTCGAGCGCTTTGGCCTCGCGGGCACGGAGGAGAAGTGGCCGGCCGAGCTCTCGGGCGGCATGCGCCAGCGCGCGGCCTTCATGCGCACCTACCTCATGGGGGCAGACGTCACGCTGCTAGACGAACCTTTCTCTGCGCTTGACGCCATCACGCGCGTGGAGGTGCGGCGCTGGTTCTGTGATATGGCCCGCGAGCTAGGGCTCTCCGCCCTGGTGATCACGCACGACGTGGACGAGGCGGTCTCGATGGCGAGTCGCGTCTACGTGCTGGCAGGGCGTCCCTCCGAGGGCGAGCCAAGCCACGTTGCCGGAGAGGTGCGCGTGGACCACGACGCGGCGGGCGAGGGAGACTTTGCCCTCACGCCGGAGTTTCTCTCCGCAAAGCGAGAGGTGCTTGAGCTCCTGGGGTAGGGGAGCGCCAAGAGTAGCGAAGCGGCGCACGTGGCCTGGTGTGGTCGCGTGCGCCGCTTGTGCTTTTGTTGCCCGACGCGCAGATGCGCGGCGGTCTGTGCGGGTACCCCTAGTTGCCGCTGGTGCCGCTCGTGGTGGTACCAGAGCCAGTGGAGCCGCTCGAGCTGCCCGTTCCCTTTGTGGCAGACGTGGAGCCGTTGCCCTTGGTGGAGTCGGTGCTGCTCGAAGAGTTGGACGAATCGCTGTTGCTCGAGGAGTTCGAGCCGCTGTTGGTGCTGGAGTTGGACCCCGTCGAGTTGGTCGTGGAGCTCGAGCCGTCCCCGGTGCTCGAGTTGCTGCTCGAGCTGTTGTTTCCGGAGTTAGAGGACGTGCCGGAGTTGCTCGTGGTCGAGTCTGTGGTGCTGCCCGTCGTGTCGGAGTTTGAGCTCGTGTCAGTGGTCTGGGCGGAGTCAGACTCGGCGGACTTCTCGGACTTGTCCGTCTCCTCGGGCTTCTCGGCCTCGGTCTGCTCCTTTGTGGTCTGTGCCTGCTCGGTGGCGGTTGTCTCCTGCGTGCGGCCGGGCGTGGTGCCAATGCCCTTGCCCTGAGTGAGCGCGTTGACGAGAAGCGCCGAGATGAGAACGGCCGCGATTCCTGCCACAACGGACACCACAACGAGGCGTCGCTTGGTGTCGCGGCGCTGGCTCTCGTGCACGGCGCGGCGCAGGCTGGCCGGAGCGATGCGCGTGCCAGAGGGCGCAAACTTGACCTCGGTGTCATCGGCCAAAGATGCCGTGGCTGGCCTGGTTTCGCCTGCCGCAAGGCTCTGGGTTGCTGTTGCGCCTGCCGGGGCCTCGGCGCCCGCGGGCTGGTCCGCGTCAACGGGGTGGGGCATGAGCGAGGTCTCGCCTGCGGCGGAGGCGGCAGGCTTCTCGGCCGCGGGCGCCTCGCCGGCATCCGTGCCCACGGCGCCCTTGATTGCCTCGGCGGACTTGGAGAAGAGGTTGTTGAGCACCGAGGACGCCACGGTTGCCGCGGCGGCGCCCACGATGGCTCCAATGAGCGAGCCGGCAACGCCTATCTGCGAAGAGAGCGAGAACGACACGCCTGCGGCAAGTGCGCTAGCGAGGATCTGCGCAAACGAGAGGTCGCCAAACACCCCTCCAGCACGCTCGTCCTTCTCGTCCTTCTTGTCCCGCTGGTCATCCGCACCATTGGCGTACATCTTGGATTCCTGCGCCAAGGCCCATCCCTCCTTCGGTCGCGTCTCCCGCGCGGCCCTACTGTTTTGGGATACCCGAGTATAGGCTGCGACCAACGCGTTGCGCCCATCCTCACGAATAAGAGACAAGCCTTCCCCTAACCCACAGGTCCGTGGCGCCGCCCGGACTGCCAACGTTTTGTAATGCCTGCAGGAATCGCGTTCTTGCAGCGCTTCTAGGGTGTGAAGGTTCTCACATCGGGTATGATTGTTGAAGTACCACATCGTTCATCTTCCAACAGATGGAGGTCACACCATGCTCGTCAATGCAACCGCAATGCTTCAGAGCGCCGAGAAGGGCCACTATGGTATTGGTGCCTTCAACACCAACAACCTCGAGTGGGCCTCTTCCATTCTGGATGCTGGCGAGGAGCTTCAGTCGCCGCTCATCATCCAGTGCACCAGCGGCGCCGCCAAGTGGCAGACTTCCTTCAAGCTTGTCGCCGACATGGTGAAGGACCTCGTCGAGGCCAAGAACATCACCGTGCCCGTTGCCCTTCACCTCGATCACGGTTCCTACGAGGCCGCCCTTGAGTGCATCGACGCCGGCTTCACCTCCGTCATGTACGACGGCTCGCACGAGAAGGACTTCGAGACCAACCTTGCCCACACCGCCGAGATCGTGAAGCTTGCCCACAACAAGGGCATCTCCGTCGAGGCTGAGGTCGGCGGCATTGGTGGCACCGAGGACGGCGTGACCGCCAAGGGCGAGCTTGCCGACCCCGAGCAGTGCAAGGCCATCGCCGACCTGGGCGTTGACTTCCTAGCCTGCGGCATTGGCAACATCCACGGCATCTATCCCGCCAACTGGGAGGGCCTGTCTTTCGACCGCCTGCAGGAGATCAAGGCCAAGACGGGCGACCTGCCGCTCGTCCTTCACGGCGGCACCGGCATCCCCGTTGACCAGGTGAAGAAGGCCATCTCGCTGGGCATCTCCAAGATCAACGTCAACACCGACCTCCAGCTTGTCTTTGCGGCCGCTACCCGCAAGTACATCGAGGAGGGCCTCGACAAGCAGGGCAAGGGCTACGATCCCCGCAAGCTCCTCAAGCCCGGTCGCGAGGCCATCAAGGCCCGCACCGAGGAGCTCATCAAGGAGTTTGGCTCCGACGGCAAGGGCTGGAACTAACGGTTCCGTGGGTTCCGCGCCGCGAGTTCTTCTCGCCGCATAGTGTTGCTGAGGCCCGCCCGGCGCGTCCGGACGGGCCTTTTGCGTGGTGGTGGGGGGTGCCGGGCGAGCCGAGCAAACCTGCGGCTTAATAGCAGTGCCCTCTGCGGCCGCAAGACCACTACCTGCGGTTCTTCTCGGCAGCGACTCTTGCGGGGTGCTATTTACCCGCAGGTTTGGTTGGGAGCTTTGCCCGCGGGATCGACGCTGGGCATCGACGCTGGGCATCGACGGTGGGCGTCCCTGGGGCATCGACGTCGCAGGGATGCCGCGAGATTTCGCCGTTTAGGAAAAATCCGAACGTTTAGGGCGGCCTAACCGTTCGGAATGCGCGGCATCGCTGCCAATGCCGCGGGATTTCACCATTTAAGAGGGCTTAACCGTTCGGAAAATTCCTAACCGGCGAGAGGGCGCGGCATTGCCGAGAAGGCCGCCGCAGCATAGGCCGAGAAGGGCGCCAGACGCGCGCAGTGAGACAAAAGGAAACTCCCTTTGTCTCACTCGTCGCGGTTGAGGCGGGCGGCGTCCTCGTTCACGTCGGTGGGCTCGAGAAGATCCGCCAGGGTCTTGCTGTCAAGGTATGCCGAGGTCACGCGGCCAAGGTCGCGCCACACGCCCACGGTGGTGCAAGTGTCCATTTGCGAGCAGAACGTGTCGTTGGTGCACTGCAGGCAGGCCACGGGCGCAAGCGACCCCTCGGCCGCACGCAAGAGTTCGCCCAGTGTGTACTCCTCGGGCTTGCGCGTGAGGCGGTAGCCGCCGCCCTTCCCGCGCTGGCTCTCCACGTAGCCCGCCTTGTGCATAAGAGAGATGACCTGCTCAAGGTACTTGCGCGAGATGTTCTGCCGCTTCGAGACGTCGCCCAGGGACACCCACCCGTCGTGGGATGCGAGGTCGGCCATCGCGCGCAGGGCGTACATGCCCTTTGTCGAGAACATCCCGGCCATGGCTAGGCCCCCTTCTCGTCCTTGGCAGCGGTCGCGCCAGCTGCGCCGGCAGCGGCCGCGCCGTCACCCTCGCGCGCCTCGAGCATCTCCTTGAGGGTGCGCCACGCAAGCTCGGCGCACTTCACGCGCGCCGGCATGTGCGAGATGTCCTTGAGCATCTCGGCGTCCTCAAGCGGCTCGAGCTCGGCCTCGTCGGTGACCTCGCCGCGCACCATGCGCTCGAAGAGGTCGCACAGCTTGATGGCCTCCTCGGGGGTCCTGCCAACCATGAGGTCGCTCATGATGTCCGCGGACGCCTGACTAATGGCGCAGCCGTGCCCGGTGAACGCGGCCTCGTCGATGGTGCCGTCGTCCGCCAGGCGCACGGAGAACTTCAGCTCGTCGCCACAGGAGGGGTTCACGCCCTCGTGCGTGCAGGTGGGGTTTTCCATCTGGTACTTGTAGTCGGGATGGGCCACGTGGTCCATGAACTCGGCGTTGTAGAGGCTAGTCACGTCCATGGAAGACCTCCCAGACCTTCCCCAGGCCGTCGACAAGGGCGTCGACGTCGGACTTGTCGTTGTAGAAGGCGATGCTCGCGCGGCACGTTGCGCCGTTCTCCACGCCCAGGTAGGTGAGAAGCGGCTGCGCGCAGTGGTGGCCGGCGCGGATGCACACGTTGCCCATGTCGAGGATCGACGCCACGTCGTGCGGGTGGATGCCGCGCACGTTGAAGGCCACGGAGCCCACGTGGCGCTCGCCCTCGGCGGGACCGATCACGTCCACGTAGGGAAGGGAGGCCAGCGAGTCCGTGAGGTAGCGGGCAAGCAGGCGCTCGCGGGCCTCAAGGACGTCGAAGCCTTTCTCGTTGAGGTAGTCAAGGCAGGCGCCAAACGCGTACGCACCAGCGGCGTCCTGCGTGCCGGCCTCGAACTTCTGCGGCACGGGCGCCCAGACGGCGTCCGTCTCGGTCACGGAGTCGATCATCTCGCCGCCGGTGAGGAAGGGTGGCATGGCGTCGAGCACCTCGGGCTTGCCCCAAAGCACGCCAATGCCCATGGGGCCGCCCATCTTGTGCGCCGAGAAGGCGAGAAGGTCGCAGCCAAGCTCGCGCACGTTCACGCGCACGTGTGGCACGGACTGCGCGCCGTCGACCACCACGTAGGCGCCCATCTCGTGCGCGCGCTTGGCGATCATGGGGACGTCGTTCTCAACGCCCAGGACGTTGGAGACCTGCGTCACCGAGACGATCTTGGCGCGCGGGCCAACCTTTGCGGCAACCTCCTCGGGCGTGATGCGGTAGTTCTCGTCCATGCGCAGGTAGACCAGGTTGGCGCCTGTCTCGCGGCAGATCTGCTGCCACGGGATGAGGTTGGAGTGGTGCTCCATGATGGAGATGACCACCTCGTCGCCCGGCTTGAGCACGGAGCGTCCCAGCGTGCGCGCCACAAGGTTCAAGGCCTCGCTGGCGTTTCTCGTGAAGACCACCTGGTTGCCGCAGGGCTTGCCGCCCTCGTCGACCGCACCCAGGAAGGCGGCGACCTTGTCGCGCGTCTGCGCGATGGCCTCGGTGGCCTCGACGGAGAGGCGATAGAGCCCGCGCAGCGGGTTGGCGTTCATGGTCTCGTAGAAGCGGCGCTGCGCGTCGAGAACCGCGCCCGGGCGCTGCGCGGTGGCGGCGCTGTCGAGAAAGGCCAGGTCTGGGTTGCCTTCAAGCAGCGGGAAGTCCTCCTTGTAGGGGTTCTGCTCGATGGTAGAGAGCTCGTCTTGTGTCAGCATGGGCTGCCTTATGCCTCCTCATTCTCCGCGAGCTGCACGCTCGCGTCGAAGTCGTGCGCCACCTCGGCGCCCAGCACGCGCTCGGCTTGCCGCACTGCGACGTCGTGTGCGTGCGCCTCGGGCGCGTTGATGATGGCGTCCTCGAAGAGAGCGCGCACGAAGAGCGCCTCGGCGTCCTTGCGAGAGAGGCCGCGATCGGCCAGGTAGTCCATCTGCTCGGGGCCAACGGTGCCAATGGTGGCGCCATGGTTGCCCTGGACGTCGTCCTCGTCGCAGAGAATCACGGGCACGGTCTTGTTGACCACGTCATCGCCAAAGACCAGGACATTCTCGGCCTCGTCGCCCTTGGAGCCGCGGGCGCCGTGGACAAGGTCGATGGTGGCACGTAGGGCCTTCTCGGCAGCGTCGTCGAGGATGCCGTTCTCGCGCACGTGGGCGATGGTGTTCTTGCCGCGCTGGCGCACCACGTGGTTCACGTCTAGGCGGTCCTTGCCGTCTGCGAAGTAGCGCAGCCCAATGTTGGTGCGGGCGCGGTCGCCGGAGAGCGAGACCGCCGTGCCAAAGGCCACGGTGCCGCCGCCCAGCGCATACTGGCGAACCTCCACGCGGGCGTCGTCGTCTGCGTCCACGCCCACACTCTCCAGGTGCTGCTGAGAGGAGCCAACGCCCACGACCTCGGTGATCGTGACGGTGGCGCCCTCCTCGGCAACCACGCGCAGGAGCGAGGCCGAGGTTGTGTTATCGGCGCCAGTGCCGCCCGCGGCCACCACGATCGATACCGTGGCGCCCGCGCGCACCATGACGCCGGTGTCTGCCACCTCGCCCTTGTCGGTGTCGATGGCCACCACGATGGGCTCCTCGCGCACGGTGTGCGCAGGGACCTCCACGTAGCGGGCGTCTGCGGCCTGCGAGGTCACCCAGTTGGTGACCTTCTCGCCCATGCCGCACTCAACGCGCGAGAAGAGTTGGGGAAGCGCAAAGTACACGTCGCCCTTGCGAGAGATCCTGGGCACCGTGAGCGTGATGTCATTGGCGCGCAGGCGGTTCCAGGTCTGCGCGGGGGGCTCGTTCACGCGGTCGAGCACGACGGAGGTGTTCTCGTCTGCCATTAGCCAATCGCCCCTTCCATCTCGAGCTTGATGAGGTTGTTCATCTCGACGGCGTACTCCATGGGGAGCTCCTTCGAGACCGGGTTGGCAAAGCCGTTCACCACAAGCGTGCGCGCCTCCTGCTCGGAGCAGCCGCGGCTCATGAGGTAGAGGATCGTGTCGTCCGAGATGCGGCCGATGGTGGCCTCGTGGCCAACCGACGCGGTGGGGTTGCGCACGTCCATCGCGGGGATGGTGTCGGAGCGGCTGATGTTGTCGAGCATGAGCGACTGGCAGCTCACGGTGCAGCGCGCGTTGTCCGCGTGGCGGCCAACGACGACCGAGCTCCTGAAGGTGTTGATGCCGCCGTCCTTGGAGATGGACTTGGTGCTCACCGATGCGGTGGTGTCGCGGCCGTTCAGGATGACCTTGCAGCCGGTGTCGAGGTCTTGTGTGGCGCCGGAGAACGTGATGCCGGTGAACTCGCAGCTGGAGCGGTCGCCCGCGAGGATCGTGGTGGGGTAGAGGTAGGAGACGTGGCTGCCAAAGCTGCCCGAGACCCATTCCATCTTTGCGTCCGCTCCCACGGTGGCGCGCTTGGTGTTGAGGTTGTACATGTTCTTGGACCAGTTCTCAATCGTGGAGTAGCGCAGACGCGCGCCATCCTTCACGAAGAGTTCCACGGCGCCGGCGTGGAGGTTGGCCTCGTAGTACTTGGGTGCCGAGCAGCCCTCGATGAAGTGCAGGTTAGCGCCCGGCTCCACGATGATGAGCGTGTGCTCGAACTGGCCCGCGCCCTGGGCGTTCAGGCGGAAGTAGCTCTGCAGCGGGTAGTCGAGGCTGACGCCCGCGGGCACGTAGACAAACGAGCCGCCCGACCACACGGCGTAGTGGAGCGCCGCAAACTTGTGGTCGGTCATGGGGATGAGGGTGCCAAAGTACTCGCGCACCACGGGCTCCCACTTGGGGTCGTGGAGCGCGTCCTCGATCGTGGTGTAGACCACGCCCTGCTTGGCGACCTCCTCGCGCATGTTGTGGTAGACGATCTCCGAGTCGTACTGGGCGCCCACGCCGGCGAGGCTCTCGCGCTCCGCCTCGGGGATGCCCAGGCGCTCGAAGGTGTCCTTGATGTCTGCTGGCACGTCGTCCCAGCTCGAGGCCTGCTTGGTCTTGGGCGAGACGTACGTGGAGATGTGGTCGAGGTCAAGGCCTGCGATTGAGGGGCCCCAGTTGGTGGCCATGGGGCGGCGGTGGTACTCGTCGAGCGCCTTCAGGCGCAGGTCGAGCATCCACTGGGGCTCGTCCTTCTTGGCCGAGATTGCGCGCACGATGTCCGGCGTGAGGCCGTCGGCGTAGCGCTCGTATCCCTCCTCGGACTTGGTGAAGTCGTAGAGGGAGCGGTCGACGTCTGCGACCTGCGTCCTCTCCTTCGTCACCTTGCATCACCCTCGCCCGCGGCCTGGCTCTCGAAGCGCTCGAAGCCGTTCTTGTCGATGTCGTCGATGAGGCTTGCGGGGCCCTCGGCAACCAGGTGGCCCTTGACCATCACGTGCGTGCGGTCCACGGTGAGGCGCTCGAGGATGCGCGTGTTGTGCGTGATCATGATGAGCGCACCACCCACGGTCTCGCGGTAGCGCTGGATGCCGTGCGAGACGGTGGCCAGCGCGTCGACGTCGAGGCCGGAGTCCGTCTCGTCGAGAATTGCCAGCTTGGGCTGGAGAAGCAGCAGCTGGAGCATCTCGATCTTCTTCTTCTCGCCGCCCGAGAAGCCTACGTTGAGCTCGCGCATGAGGAAGCTCTGGTCGAGGTTGAGCTCGTCGGCGATGGCGCCCACGCGGCGACGGAACTCGCGCGCGGTGCACTTGAGCTCGGGGCGCATCTGCGAGATTGAGCGCAGGAAGCTGTAGAGGGGCACGCCGGGGACCTCGACGGGGGCCTGGTAGGACAGGAAGACGCCCGCGAGCGAGCGCTTGTCGGGCGAGAGCTCGGTGATGTCCTGACCGTCGAAAGTGATGGTGCCCGCGGTGACCTTGTAGGTGGGGTCGCCCATGATCACGTGGCCGAGCGTCGACTTGCCGGCGCCGTTGGGGCCCATGAGGACGTGGGTCTCGCCTGCGCCAACCTTGAGGTTGACGTCGTGGAGGATAGGCTTGTCCTCCGTACCTGCGGAGATGCCGCTCACGTCAAGAAGCGTGTCTGCCATGCTGTTCTCCTAGCTCGAATGCGCCTGCGGCTGTCTGGCTGCGGACGCAGGTTTCCTCTCCCCGCACGGGGTCGGCGAGCCGGCGCGCGTGCGTTCCTTCCTAGTCGCGTTTGGCGGTTGGGCACTCGTGGGGTGCCTGGGGCTGCCTGCGGGGGACAAATTGGTCTGCCCGCGGAGTGCCTTGGTTCGCTCGCGAGAGTGCCGTGGGCCACCTGTGGGGAGTGCCCCACGCGACCTAACCCGAGGGTACCCCTTGCGACCTAATTCATACTAGGTTGTAGGAAATAGAAGGCAAGGGTGAGGGACGGGTTTCTCGGCGGTTTCACAAATTCCTACGGCTAAGGGGGCATTTTGTTGGGGCCGGCGGTGTCGGGGCGCGACGGCTACCGGGTGTGGTCGGGGCGCCGGTGGCGCGTCGGCGCGCGACTGACGGCCCTTCTTGACGCACGGCTGGGGGCGCTTCTCGGCGTGCGTGACGCCCGAGGGCTACTTTTGGTCGCCGACGCTGCGGAAACTCCCCCCGGCTAGAAAACGGCGCCGGAAGGCCCCTTTCGTACGCGATGGGGGTGCGGACTCGAAGTTGGACCACGGGGTGGTCCGGGACTGGAGGTCCGCAT
>OKSF01000414.1_pt1 | contig 40667 bp, 25 predicted proteins | sample 1606061 | NCBI WGS metagenome assembly OKSF01 (sample SAMEA3541567, study PRJEB24748) | human gut metagenome | biome: human gut; feature: human-associated habitat; material: faeces | place: China | collected 2012
CTGCTCACCCACAATCATCCGGTAGTTGGCATATCCGTATGCTTGCATCCGGGCAGCTATGGAAGCAGGTGTTTTTTCTCTGTCAGTAAGCGAACCAATCAATGTCTCTCCGGAAATAAGAGCCTCATCCAAGGCTTTCCACGGTCTGCCAGTCAGAGAAATCGTCCGCATATCATGATAAGGCAACAAAGCTTTGTGTGCTAAAAGCTGCAAGGAATTGAAAGACGGATAGATTTTGACAACAGCCTCGGACAGTTTACGCATCACCGTATTGGCAAAACCAAAAAACAAAGGATCACCGGAAGCAAAAACTACTATTTCCTGATAACCGGCATAACACTCGAACACAGCGTCAAGAGGCACAGTTATATCTATCCAAACCGATGATTCCGGTAACATGGCCGCCACAATTTCATGGTGTCTCTTTCCACCCGAAAATACATGAGAACGGGCAATCAAAGCCTGAACCTCCTTACTGAAAGAGAGTTCGCGACTATCTGTTATTCCTATGATATGAAATTCCTGCATTCTGTCATATAAAATGTCCATACTCTTCTATACATCTCTGCCGGGGCGCAGTGTCCGGGCATCATCAAAACATAAAATCGCGTTCACCAATGTAGCGGCCAGATTACTTCCTCCCCGTCTGCCCTGAACGATAATCTTCGGTACTTCCGTGAATGTCTTTATCATGTATTTCGACTCTTTCACATGCACAAATCCTACGGGAGCTGCAATAACCCCGGACGGGTGTGCCTTTCCTTTTCGAATCAGATCGCACAGTTCTATTAATGCCGTAGGCGCATTGCCAAATACAAAAAGAGCATCCGGATGTTCTTCTACAGCCAGACGAATAGCCTCCTGCGAACGGGTAGTTCCCCGTTTCTTCGACTGTTCCACTGCACGTTCGTCGGAGAGATAACATTTCACTTCCACCCCTAAACGCTGTAAAGCACCTTTCCGTATGCCGGCAGCTACCATCGTGACATCTGTGATAATCGTCTTAATCCGTCCGGAAGCAATCTGTTCATACAAGTTCTTTACAACCTCCTTATCCGTATATACCAGCTTCTCCATTTCAAAATCCGCTGTGGTATGTATGGCATGAAATAAAGCCCACTTACGGTCAAGGTCGATTTCTTTATTCTGCATCTCTTCCTCTATCTTCCGGAAAGAGTTCATCATAATCTCCTGTCCTTTTCCGACTTCACCCTTTTCCTGTTCGCGATAATATCCACGAGGAGTTACCATCCGGTTCTGAAATTGATAAGTTTGTGAATTACCAATCAGCATTACTGTAAACATATCCACTTCTTCCGGATCGAAATCCCGTAAGGTGGTCACTACCACCGTTTCTTCTTCCCGACCTGCCTGACGAACATAACCTACGGGCGTTTCCGGTGAACGGGATTCCTGAAAGATTTCTTTCAGACGATGAAGCTGCCAGTAACGTCCCTCACTCTTAGGGTTGTAAACCGCTGTAACAAAGTCGGCAGTAGCAGCGGCAGTGATTCTTTTTTCTATGATTTCCCAGGAAGTCATCAAGTCGGACAGAGAGATAATGCAAAAATCATGACCGATGGGAGCACCCAGCAATGACGCAGCTTTCTGGAAAGCACTGATACCGGGCAGCACGAGGATCTCGACCTCACTCCCCCGTTCCCGTTTCATTTCATAAATCAACGGAGCCATCCCATAGATTCCCGCATCACCGGAACTGATGACACAAACTGTTTTTCCCTGTTCAGCATATTCAAAAGCCAATTCTGCACGGGCTTTCTCCCGCTTCATTCCGGTATCTATGCATTCTGTCTGTTCCGACAGCCAGGAGGTAATAAACTGAAAATAATACTTATATCCAATCACTACATCTGACTCTTTCAAGGCATTAACAACAGCTGGAGTAATATCTTCCGGGCTACCGGGACCGATACCTGCTACTATGATCTTATTTTCTTTCATACATCTTCAGGATTATACCTGAAACAAAGGTAAAGATAAAAACTTAAACAAGATAAAATGTAATCAGATAGTTCTGAATAAAAAATCACAGAATATCCTGACTATATAAAAAGCCAACTAAAATGATCCCGTTTTATTTATAGCAAATACGACCATTTTGGTTGGCTTTATTTTGTTTATTAGCAGTATGATTATTTCACACTCAACTAATCAACCAATTATTCTTCTTCCGCATCCGGATCATACATTGCATCATTATCAGCGATCTTCTTCTCAATATGGCTAACCCATACGCTTACAATCTTGGAATAATCACCTAATCCTTTGATATCACAGTTAGCCAACGGGCAAGTATATCCGGCTTTTGCCAATTCATAGCGCCAACTTCCTTCTTCAGCCGTGGCACCAACACCACCCTTCATATCATTATTAGCATGATCGCCTGCAATAGACATCAACGGATGACAGATCACATTACCTGATTTCTTGTTAGCTGCCTGCATACGGGAAATCATATCGTCTATATAATTATCTTCCATATCTACAGTAGCCACAAAATAATTAGAATTAAGTTTCTGCAACTCTGCTTCCATCATCGTGTAGCGAGAGTTACCATTCCCGTAGTTATAATTTTCGGGATTTCCGTGTCCCATGAAAGTCACGATATTATTCGACTCCACTTTACTTTTATAAGTTTCATGCAGAATCTTTGCCACATTGGTTACATCTTCCTCTGTTTCCAACAACGGACCACCCAAGTACACTTTCACGTTGGCAAATTCCGGGTGCTCACCATCATTATGGAAATCTTTCACGACATTCTGTACCCGAAGGAATTCTTCGCCGGGAATAACATGAAGAGATTGCACGCAAACCGTCTTATATCCTGCCAGACCAATAGCTTCCAAATAGAAAGAAGGTGCATAATAATTCCAACCTTTTGCCGCGCAGCGAGTCATACAAATCTCCGAAGTGAAAGAAAAATAAATATCCATGTTAGGGAACTTACTAGCAAACTGCGCTTTCATATTATTGAAAGTCGTTTGAGGCGCATCCCACGTACTACCAAAAGTCACTAGCAGCAAGGCTGTATCATGCTTTTTGTTGGCTTGTACTTCGGCAGTTACTGCTTCCATCTTCTTATCGTGGTTGGATTTTGCCACATCATCATCATCATCGGAGCAAGATACTGCCGAAAAGGACATTACAGCTACTAAAGCCGTCATCATCATAAATCTAAACTGTTTCATGTCTTTAAAATTTTAAAGGGTTAAACATCATGTATTTTTTGTCTTTTTTTGTCCGAATTGTATCATCAACGAACCATAGAAAGTTCGTCCCGCTGTAGTTGTACCATAATTCAGGCTGTGATACGTTGTCTCATAATAATTGAAGATATTGTCGATTCCCGCATTCACCTCGGCATTCCATCGTTTGCCCAATTTGAATTGGTGACGGGTATTCAGCCTCCAAAGATTATAAGCCTTGCCATTTCCATCATCCTGATAATAACGTTTACTCTGAATACGACCATAAACTCCAATGCCAAGACGATAGTTACTCCGTCTCCACGCATGCGTCCAGATGGCACTCACAGTAGCACGATGATGAGCCATACCATCAATAATGACATGTTTCCTCACTTGATCTTCTTCATCATATTGGTTCGCTTCAGTATCCAGATAGCTATAACCTCCTGTCAGAGTCAGTGATTGGACCGGTGTCCATTTGGCATTCACATCCACCCCATAAGTACGGGCATCATCCATGTTCTGATACTGGCGTACACGGGCAGGATCATAGGTAACAACCAGATCACCCGGAGCCTGCGAAAGAGGAATAGTGACCAAGGTTATCATATTATCTACCCAGTTACAATATCCCGTGACATTGATACTGAAACGAGTTCCATTATATTCCAGTCCACCGGAAACATAACGGCTGGTCTGTGGATCCAACTCCGTATTTCCCAGATTCAATGAGATTATTGACATCTGACGGATATAACGGTAATGCAATTCTTTCAGTGTCGGTGTCTTGAATCCTTCCGAATAGGTAGCACGCAGATTAAAAGCTCCTAACTTATAAAGTGCCGATACTTTCGGAGTGATGCGCACACCAAAGTTCTGATTCACTGTCAGTCTCCCTCCCGCTGTGATATTCAACCGTTCAATAGGCGTCCATTCATCCTGCGCATAGAAAGAGGTCGTATAATCGGATACCTGATCTTTTTCATCCAGTCGACGGGGAGCATCCAGCCAATTGATTTCCGTATCAGTACCCACACTCAAACGATTGAAGTATGGCAGATTGAATATACCTTTCAACTGCAATAACAAGCGGCTTTGATCGCTTTGCAATCCTTTATCACCGGGGAAATATGGAAAACTGATCTCCTTGCCACTATCATCATACTCCTTATCCCAAGTCTCGCGAGTGTACATATAATAATAAGCATGACTATCATAGTTGACATCCAGCATAATGCTATTGCTATTTTTCAGCTTCAACTTACCTCCTGTTGCAACAGAAGAGTTACGATAAAGAAAATCATAGGTTTTATAATCGGGTACTCCGCAAGGACGATATATCCGTTTGCGATAAAAGCTACCGTCAGCGTAAAGGCTCAAATCCTTTGTAACCTGATAATCGAAGCGCTGTGCCACTTGCCAGTCCGTATAGCGATTTACAGTCTTATTGATGGAATTGGTTATAGGATATTCATAACGGTTCGGATCTTCATAAGTTGTATTCTGCCATCCGTCTGAATGCTTCAGTTGAAAATTAGTGGAAGAAGTAAATTTACCAACCTTGAACTGCACGGTATTCGACTGCCGGAATTCTCCATACGATCCGCCGCGACTTGTATTTTCTATCAAAATATTTTCGCGGTGTTTCTTTAATATAATATTCACCACTCCTGCAATAGCATCACTTCCGTAAAGTGCCGAAGCAGCTCCTTTCACGATTTCAATACGTTCAATACGAGCCGGATCGATCAAGCCCAGATTATTCTGTCCGCCTACATCACCATGCATCTTCTTGCCATCAACAAGGATTAATATATAACCATTGCCGAGTCCTCCCAATTGCATATTGGCTCCCATATCACCAGCACTAAAATCAAAAGAAGCACACAGTCCGCTCAAAATATCTTCCAAGGTAGCCCCTGCATAACTATCCAGCATTTTGCGGCTAATCACTTCCGTCTGCACAGGTGCATCTTTCAGATAGTGTTCCGTTCCCGTACCTGTCACCACTATTTCAGGAATCGAATCCTGCATGGCGACATTGCTCTGTGCACTTACCTCTGCGGATAAAGACAACAAAACAAGTCCTGCTAACCATATTTGTCTCATTCGTTTCATCTACCTTTTATTATCATTAAAGAGAAATAAGGAAATTCCCTTGCCAATATATCTTTCTTATCACACGTATAAAATTCCCCGTCCGCTCCCACATTCTCGAAATAATGACAGACAAGTCTTTCCTCCAAACTTATAAAATGCTTCACTTCCTCCTCACACTGCGATAGTTTCATCACTACCGCCACTTCACTACCGGAAGCAATCCGGCTGAACAGTTCTCTGTCCACTTTTCCCGGACACACCGTCAACCGTTCTTCTTGTTCCACAATGGAAAGACCGATGGAAGCCGCCGCTGCAATAAACGCCGGAACACCGGCAATCTGCTTGATAGGTATTCCCGCTTTCTTGAGCCTTCCGACCAAATAACTGGTAGAAGAATAAAAACCGGCATCTCCTTCAGCCACTATCGCCACACATAAACCTTCCGAATACAGGCTGACTATTTCTTCAAAAACCTTATCGTAAGCCTCATAAGCCATCTCACGCTTCTTACTCATCGGCAATGTATAGCGTCTGATAGATTCTTTCTTTATCTTCAATTCTTTCAGAAGAACAGAAGACCGGGAACGCGCATTTGTTTTCGGGCAAAAAATAGCATTTGCCCGACATAGTGTAGCACCTCCTATCAAAGAGATAAGCCCCGCTTCACCCGGACCTAAAGAAACGATATATACCGGTTTCAAATCTTCCATCTTTCTTATCGATTATTTCTTATCCTTATTTTCTAAAACGAATCGTCAGGCTTGCATAGAAAGCTCTTCCCGGTGTAATGGTCGAATAAGGTTTCTTCGTATTCCAGGGACGGTCGTCTACCCAGTCGAACAGGTTCTCAACACCCAAACCGGCATTCAGAATGAAATATTTCAGATTGAATGTATGTCCTGTATTCAAATCCCAAAGCATAAAACCGGATGAATCATAGTCATACGTTTCGGAATATCTCTTTCCCTGTCCGCGACCAACCATATTGATGTTCAGTCCATACAATCCCCAGTTCTTAGACCATTGCGCATTTACGTTTCCTGCATACTTGACACTTTTGTCAATCGGTTTGTCCGTTATCAGATTTCTTGCATCCAACAGCGTATAGCCGGCTCCCAGATTGAATCCAAGTCCCAGGTAAGCATTTGCATTTACATTCACCCCTTTGATTCTCACTTTATCGATGTTGTCACGCTGGCGCACTTCATCATAATCACCGTACTGTGCAGCTTCTTCATCGCTCAAAGTACGGTAATTAATCATATCCGTCACATTATTTACAAAAGCCGTTGCTGATACAGAAAAACGGGAATGAGTATATTCCAGATTCAATGAGAGATTCTTGCTTTCTTCCGGTTTCAGTTCCAGATTTCCGATAGTATAGCGATTGGTAGTCTTTGCCAGATCCGTAGCGTAAATTTCAGAAAGAGTAGGCGTGCGGAAACCTGTTGCAAAAGACAATCGGCCACGGAAACCACCCTCCCTATACATAATAGAAGCTGTCGGAGTGAAATGATCTTCAAATGTTTCATTATAAATGTAACGCAATCCCACTACTGCTTGCAGAGATTCGGCAATCGTCCACTCATCCTGTGCATATAAAGCCATGGTGTAGAGCGTCTTATTAGAGATATTGTCCGATTCACTTTCCAGCTTTTCATCCAGATATTCCAATCCGGCAGACAGTTTGTTCTTGCTGTTCACCTTGATGATACTCTTCACATTTCCCCGGTAAAAATATTGTTTCTTACGTGTTTCCTTATCTCCAATCTTAAAGTCACCGCTTTCCTGAATATAGTCATAAGCCGACTTGTAATTGTCCGAATAAAAATCGGCATCGATATATGCTTTCTTATTCACAATATACTTCATACCGAAACCATACGTATAATTCTCATGATACATATTATATTTATATTCCGTTACCGGACGGTCGTTCAGGAAATTATAGTACGAACCCTGTGCATACAGCGTTGTCTTATGATTCAGAGAATAAGAGAAACTCTGGTTGACCGTATTCGAATGATAACCGGTGAAAGCCTGTTTATCGGTAGGATCCAGTTTCACTTCCCCTTTTTTATTCACCGTTTCGGTCATCGGATGAAGTTTCCAGCCATCCGACTGTTGGCGTTGGTAAGAAGTATACGATGAAAGTTTGCCAACATTCAAATCCAGATTCACAGCTTCCGAAAAACGTCCGTGGTCACTCACCTTAGTAGTGCTCGATGCGTCAATCTTGTTTTTGCTATCATCCGTGATGATATTAATAACTCCACCAATGGCGTCACTACCATACAGCGCAGATGCCGAACCGTTCAGTATTTCAATTCGTTTCACGTTTGCCATGTTGATGCGCATCAACGCATCATCGCCAATCAGTTTCCGACCGTTCACCAATACAAGGATATAATCGCTATTCAAGCCATTAAGCACCATTTCCGTTCCCATACCGCTGGTAGAGAAAGAAAAGTTAGAAGTGAGTTTGGTAAGAGCCTCCTCAAGATTCGTAACATTGGCCTCCTTGATATCTTTGGCAGTCAAGACATTTACCGGGATGGGACTATCCACCATCCGGCGATGTGTTCCGGTTCCGGTCACTACCACCTGATTTAAATTGTTATGACTTTCCGTCATGCGTATCACGACGTCATTTACACTCTTTGAAGTGGAATACCGTTGCGGTTCATAATTGAGATGTGATACTTGCAGGGTTTGTTTGCCATCAGGCAATCCCTTGATTATAAACTCTCCTTTTGCATTCGTAGTTCCCCCCTGCAGACTATGGTCCACCCGAATATTCGCTCCGACAACAGGCTCTCCGGTTTCAGAATTCAACACACGTCCCTTGATTGTAACCTGAGCGGACACAACACAACATACACCGACCAACATGGTGGTCAAAATAAGTTTTTTCAACATTTAGTGATCATGCTTAAATTTCTATAGTTTATGTTCTTAGCCCCGAGAACAAATTAACTATTGTTTCTTCCTTAGGCAGGTTTCCTGACTTCATCCTGAAAGTTCGCCTTCCCGTGCATCCGGCACAGTGGCAGTAGTAAAACTTTCAATAGATGGATGTTACAGTAGCGGGCACTGCTCCGGATTCACACCGGATTCCCTTTTATGTTCAATCGGACGATTGAAAACATCACCTAAAGTGCCGCAAAATTACTACATTTAATTTGTATCTCATAACATATCTAAAAATATTTTTAGTAACACGAAATTTACACTACCTCTCAAGGAAAGAAACTGATTATTATTGTACTTTTGCAACATTACCCCAATTAATTATTTTCAGGATGGAAAAGAGCGTTCAGACAGCAATTATTTTAATCTCCGAGTCAAGTCTGCCCATAGCCAGGAATATAAGCAGAGAGTTAGCAAAATCCGCCATATACCTCAAAGGAGAAGCAGAGGGATGCGAAACAATCACCTCGTACAGCGGATTTATGAAAGAACATTTTTCCGATTTTAAAGCAATCGTTTTTATCGGTGCACTCGGCATCTGTGTGAGAAGTATTGCTTCCTGCATCCGGAACAAATATACCGATCCGGCAGTGATTAACGTTGACAGTACCGGACGTTTCGTTATCTCCGTACTGTCCGGACATATCGGAGGCGGCAATGAACTGACACGAATCGTTGCGGGAATCACCGGAGGGGAAGCCATCGTCACCACCCAAAGTGATAATCAACAGTTGTGGGCGCTGGACACGTTTACCTCCCGTTACGGATGGAGAACTTCGGCAACACCGGCTTCCATGAATCAGGCTATTTTTCAGTTTGTGAATAAACACAAGACAGCCCTGCTGCTTAGTGTCAAGGATAAAGGAACGGCCGAACTTGAACAGAGTTGTCCGGAACATACAGATATCTATTATAGATTGGAAGAAATACCGCTGGCGGAATACCAATTACTCATCACTGTTGGTCCGTGGGAATATGACGCTCCTATCCCGACACTGCAGTTCTATCCGCCCGTGCTTCATATCGGGGTAGGCTGCAAAAAAGAATGTTCTCCACAAGGAGTCTGCATTTATATGAAAGATGAATTATTGCGACACCATCTTTCTCCACTTGCAGTGAAAAGCATTTCAACGATTGAACTGAAAAAAGACGAACCGTTGATTGCAGAATTACATACGCAGTTCTCAAACAGTGAACTACATATTTATAAAGCCGAAGAACTGGCAGATATCAGCGTTCCGAATCCCTCCGAAAAAGTGAAAGAAGTGACAGGCGTTGATGGGGTGGCCGAAAGTTCTGCTATCCGTGCCTCCGATTACGGCAGATTGCTGATGGAAAAGCAAAAAGGAATACTATCCGAAGGAAATAATTTCACCTTTGCCGTAGCACTTTCTGCTGATAGTGACCGCAACAACGGGCATATCGAGATTGTGGGGGCCGGTCCGGGCGACCCGGAATTGATTTCTGTAAGAGGCAAGAGAATGCTGGAAAAGGCAGACCTCATTCTTTATGCCGGCAGTCTGGTGCCCCGCGAACTGACGTATTACGCCAAACCGGGCGCTACCGTTAGAAGTTCGGCAGACATGACATTGGAGGAACAATTCACCCTCATGAAGTCTTTCTATGACAAGGGATTGTTTGTGGTACGTCTCCACACAGGTGACCCGTGTATTTACGGAGCTATTGCCGAACAGATGGCATTCTTCGACCAATACGGAATGAGGTATCACATCACTCCCGGCATTTCTTCTTTTCAGGCCGCAGCAGCCGCCCTCAAATCACAGTTCACCATTCCTGAAGAAGTGCAAAGCATTATCCTCACACGTGGAGAGGGTCGGACACCGATGCCCGAGAAAGAAAAACTTCATTTGCTGGCGCGCTCGCAAAGCACGATGTGCATCTATCTAAGTGCTGCTATTGTGGAGCAGGTACAGGAAGAACTCTTGCAAGCCTACTCTCCCGAAACGCCCGTAGCTGCCTGCTACAAACTCACTTGGAAAGAAGAAAAGATATATCGCGGCAAGCTGAAAGATCTTGCTCAAATTGTCCGTGACAACCATCTGACTCTTACTACCCTGCTTGTAGTCGGTAATGCCATCGACCACCGGGAGGGATTATCCAGACTATATGCTGATGAATTCAAACATCTTTTCCGCCCATGATACTGATTTTCGGAGGAACGACGGAGGGACGCACTGCCGCTGAAACCCTCGATGAAGCAGGACAACCCTTTTATTATTCCACACGTGGCACCCTTCAGGAAGTCACGTGCAGAAATATGACGCGACTGACCGGCAACATGGATTCAGAAAAAATCATTTCTTTCTGCCGTGAACACGACATCCGATTAATAATAGATGCCGCCCATCCATTTGCGCAACAACTCCACCAGAATATCTTCCTCGCGGCAAAAGAATTAACGATCAAGGTAGTGCGCCTGGAGCGTATCTATCCGGAATTATCGGAGGAAATCATTTGGTGTGATGACTTCGAAGGCGCCGTCGCCCGTATGAAACAGGACGGTATAGAGAAACTACTGGCTCTTACCGGCACTCAAACTATTACCAAGCTACAAGGTTTCTGGAAAGAGCATGACTGTATCTTTCGGGTTCTGGAACGGTCGGAATCCGTAGATATTGCCATAAAGGCAGGATTCCCCAAAGAAAAACTGATTTTCTATCAACCCGAAGAAGATGAATCACTCCTTTTTAAGCAACTTTCCCCGCAAGCGATTATCACAAAAGAAAGCGGCAGTTCGGGAGGCTTCATCGAAAAAATAGAAGCTGCTCTGAAAAACGGAATCAAAATTTATGTGGTCCGCCGTCCTCCCCTGCCCGAGGGTTTTATTACAGTAAATGGGAAATACGGATTGAGACGGGCTGTTGAACTAAATGTACCGGGATTTTATGCCCTAAGAAGTGGATTCACTACTGGAACCTGCGCAACAGCCGCAGCCAAAGCCGCTTTACTTGCATTGACAGAAGAATGTTTTGAAGAAAAAACGGAAGTGACATTACCGGATGGAGAAAAGGTCGTCCTACCTATATATAAGGTAGAAAAAACGGATGAGAATACCGCTACTGCCAGTGTCATCAAAGATGCCGGAGATGACCCGGACGTTACCCACGGACATCAGATTGTAGCCACTGTATCTTTTTCCGATTCTCCCGGCATACATTTCCTGCAAGGAAAAGGGGTGGGAAAAGTCACACTTCTCGGATTGGGATTAACCGTCGGTGAACCTGCCATCAATTCGACTCCCCGGAAAATGATCGTCAATGAGCTATCCTTACTTTATGGAGGAGGGCTGGACGTAACTATCAGCGTTCCCGAAGGGGAAGCACTGGCACTGAAAACATTCAACCCGAAATTGGGAATTATTGGAGGGATCTCCATTATCGGAACTTCGGGTATTGTGAAACCTTTTTCTTCGGAAGCATTCGTCGATGCCATACGCAAGGAAGTGGAAGTGGCCTATGCAGTTAATGCGGAACGATTGGTTATCAATTCCGGAGCCAAAAGTGAGAAATTTGTCCGGAGCCTCTATCCGAATCTCCCTCCACAGGCTTTTGTGCATTACGGGAACTTTATCGGAGAGACATTAAAAATAGCAGCAGAGACTGGTTTTCAAAAGGTAAGCATGGGGATTATGATAGGAAAAGCGGTAAAACTGGCAGAAGGACACTTGGATACTCACAGCAAGAAAGTGGTAATGAACAAAGACTTTTTAAAAGAAATAGCTATTCAGTGCAGCTGTTCAGATGAGACTTTAGCATTGATCGAACAAATGACGCTTGCCCGCGAACTATGGGGAATACCAAACAAGAAAGATAAAGAAATTTTGTTCAACAAGTTGGTACAACTATGTCATATACACTGTACACCACTTTTTCCCAAAGGAGAGCTCGCCATTTTATTAATCAATGAGACTGGGGAGATTTCATATCAATTTCACTCTACCCTATTCTAAATCTATTATTGACAGGTTTATTTCTATACGGTTTTGAAATAAGTCAAGTCATAAAAAATAAGTTGAAATATAATCCCAACGAGCATCTACTAGAGAATTAAAAAGTGAAAATTTGCTGTCACCTGTCACATGTTTGTATTTAAACATCTGACAATGAATGAGTAGTGGTGTGACGGCAGCATGTGACAGCACAGTGACAGTACTTTTGCTGTCACATGTTCTCCCACGATTCTTTCTTCTCTTCCTTTTCTCTTTCCTGAAAATCACAACCTGTATAGCTTCATATTTTTTAGTCATAGGAAAACATTCGTTTCATACCTTCAAACCATTGGTTTCATGGGATGGAACTTTAGTTTCATAAGCTTGAAACTCTAGTTCCAATTGCTTGAAACCATTAGTTTCAAGGCTGGAAACTCTAGTTTCTCTTAGTTGAAACTTTAGTTTCAAACAAAGGAAACTTGCTTGGAACTTGCTTCTAAAAGAAGGAGTGAGAAGAGGTGACAACAAAAGTACTGTCACTGTGCTGTCACATGCTGCCGTCACACCATTACTCATTCACTGTCAGATGTTTAAATACAAACATGTGACAGGTGACAGCAAATTTTTACTTTTTAATTCTGTAGTAGAGTGTTAAGAGATTATATTTCGGCTCATTTCCATACAGTTTTGAGGATTTTTTGAATCAACTATATCTGCTATTCACCAGATAACCGGACACCAACTTGAGCAATACCTCAATGTCTTCCGCTTTTCGAACTTCATTCTCCGGCAAATGCAGCAAAAATCCTTCCGTCTGAAGATTACCTGTTTCTATGTAAACATCAGATTCAATCTCACGTCCTGCCAGAATTCCATTTCGCAAAAGAGCTTTCCTGACCATCGCATACTTTTGGCCATGCCCTTTAAGACGCATCTTTACAGAATATTCATTGTTGATTTTAAATAATCCTGTATTTTGGTCGAACATGATTCCTTTACGGGAAAAGAAGTTACTTAATGTACCATTCAGTGACAAGTCTTCAGGAGTTCCGATAGTCACACCGTTTTCTTTATCCATCATCCAGACTTTATCGGCAATCTGTAAAGCCAGTTCCAAATCATGGGTACTCATGAAAATAGTTTTCCCCGTATCGCGGGATAATCGATGCAACAGTTGCATCATCTCCACTTTACTTGGAAAATCAAGGAAAGCAGTCGGTTCATCCAGAAAAATCACAGGTGTTTCCTGCGCCAACGCTTTGGCAATCATTACCTTTTGTTTTTCTCCGTCACTCAACGTATGCATCATCCGACCGGTTAGCACCTCTATCCCTACACCGGCTATCGCACGGGAAACAATTTCTTTATCTCCTTTCTTCAACACTCCCCAAAAACCGGTATAAGGACTTCTTCCTAACGCTACCATCTCTTCCACCGTCATATTACGCAAGTCGCACTTTTCTGTCAGCACCACACTGATGACTTTCGACATATCCGCATCGGAATATTTCTCAACCTCTTTATTCATGATCCGGATCTCTCCAGACAATTTCGGTAGGAAACCGGACAGTGTATGCAACAAAGTGGACTTCCCCGCTCCATTGGCTCCAAGCAGACAAGTGAGTTCGCCAGCATAAATACTGGCATTTATATCACGGGCTACGATATGCGTTTTATGCTTTCCTTTATAGCCTGTGGCCAGGTTCCTGATAGTTATGGTTTCTTGCTCTTGCATGTTAAGTTTCTCCCTGTTCTGATTATCATTCATTTACCTCTCCCTTACGCTTACGGAACAACACCGACACTACCACCGGTGCACCGACCAAAGCTGTGACGGAGTTGACCGGCAAAGCACCTTCAAATCCCGGCATACGGGCTATCAGATTACACAACAACGCCATTGCCGCCCCTACCAGTAAAGAAGAAGGCATCAATATCCGATGGTCGGAAGTACGGAACAAAGCACGGCAAAGATGCGGCACAGCCAGTCCCAGAAAAACAATTGGGCCACAATAAGCCGTTACAATCGCCACCAAAGCTCCGGAACAGGAGATTACCAACAAACGGGCACGTTTGATATTCAAGCCCAGATTTCGCGCATAACTGTCTCCAAGCAACAACAGATTCAATGTCTTAATCAACAGAAAAGAGAGTGGAAGAAGTACAGCCATTGTACAAAGGAATGGGAATAACTGGTCACCGGAAATACGGGAAAAGCTTCCTAATCCCCAAATGACATACGCGCGAATATCTTCTTCGACGCTGAAAAACTTCAATACTCCAATCACGGCATTGGCTACATAACCAATCATCACACCGATAATCAACAGAGTCACGTTTCCTTTTACTTTCTGTGAGGCGAAAGCAATAAGCGCCATGATAGACAATGCTCCTGCAATAGCGGCAACCGTCAGCGCCAATTCACCAATCAGCCCCAGACTGCTCAACGCCACTCCCCCGAGACTGCCTGACAATAAAACGACAAAAGCCACTCCCATACTTGCTCCGGAACTAATCCCTAACACTGAAGGCCCTGCCAACGGGTTTCTGAAAACTGTCTGCATCTGCAATCCGCTGACGGACAACCCTGCTCCGGCAACCAACGCAGTGACTGCCTGGGGCATTCTCGATTTCCAGATAATATTCGTCCAGATGTGGTTCTCATGATCTCCCCACAGGCAAATATCCCATACAGCACGAAACGGTATAGATACAGAACCCAATACGAGATTCAGGAAGAAAAGAAAAAAAATCAATCCAACCAACAGAAGCATCAACAACCAGACAGGAGTTTTCATACCCTTCTCATTTTAAAAGCTCATAAAAAACAGGAGTATACTCCGGTAGCAGTTCCGGATGAAATACTTTAATCAAATCTTTCAGCAGCACTTCCGGATGAGTGGGAACATTCTCATAATAAGGTTTCTCCTTGAGATTACAATAAATCACTCCTTTATCTTTGAATGCCCGGAAATCAGCATACCGGGAATCCTGTGCTTTCAAGGCGTCGTAAGTGAACGTGCCGTTATGGCTGTTCAATATCCGCCAATAATCAGCACTTTCCGCGCGACTGTAAACAGTCTCAAAGTCTAAAGTCACTCCACCTGTATTCGGATCATCTTTTAGGAAATAATCTGCACCGGCATCCCGAAAAAGTTGTGCGAGGAAATTACGTCCTCCTACGGCGTACCAGTTGCCGCCACGCAGCTCACCACTAAAAACAACCGGCTTTTTCTCAATCTTTGCCGTCAGCTGCTTCAATGTATTATATTCAGCCTTAATCGAATCAAAGATTACATTTGCTTTCTCCTCTTCTCCAATCAGCAGACCGATAAACTTAATCCATTCTGCCTGCCCGAGGGGAGAATTCTCTTTATATCCCAAATGCGGAATCAAAGGAATACCTACCTCTTTCAATGCGTCATATCCTCCCCGTTTGAAAGGAGAAATCAGAATCAGATCGGGATTCATGGAGATAATGACTTCATTATCAAAGTTCCCCTCTATCCCTATCTTACGAATTTTCTTCTCTTTCAACCGGCGTTTTACTTCCTCATTAAACAAATGGCGGGTACTTGTGATACCTACCACATGATCCAACTCATCCAGTTTTATAAAATTGGATAGTTGCAACGAAGTCATACAAATGATATTCTTAATCGGAACGGACTGCACTACATAATCAGTGGATACTTTATTTTTCGCAAAGGCTTCCTTATCCCTGACAAACGCATACTGATAAATTTCCCCTTTACCCTTTTCTTTCTGCGGGTCCTGAATGGTCACCAGACACCCTCCCTCTACATATTGCACTTCGAAACCTTCAGCATATTCCGGAAGAATGATCCGGGAGGAATCAGAGGTGCTAACCGCCACTCCGACTGCCTGCGTATTGTTTTTACTTTTCTGTCCACAAGAAACGAGAAATAACAAAAGGCAAACAACCGGCCAGCATTTTCCTTTCAGCCGCATACTATTATATCTGCTCATATTTTATCTATAAGATTAATCTTCAGATTATTCAAGTATTTTTCGAACCTTACTCCCGGAAAGTATCGAAAACTTCATTCTGGCAGGTCTTCTGACTTACTCCATTTTCCTGACGCCCTTCCCGCCTCTTCATGATCGAGACAGTGGATTTGAGTATTGCAGGAAAACTTCAGCGGAGCTTACAGCAGCGGGTCTGTTCAGGATTTTCACCTGATTCCCTTTTCACCACTCTTTCCGTAGCATCGGAAAAGTGACACCAAAATTCACCTTGCAAAGATACATAAATAGGAATGATTTCGGAGAAAATGCAATAAAAAAAGAAAGAATATCTCCAAAGATACTTATCTTTGCCCCACAATGTCAATCTTCAGACACCGAAAATTATTTATTCATTTAAAAGATACACGAATAAAGATGAAATCTCCTATTTCAATCCTCACATGGCTATGTCTTCTCTTCCTGGCTAGTTGTATATCCAACAAGAAGACTTCTCTCGAGGCTTTCAAACAGGATGTCTATACACCTGAATATGCTACCGGATTCAAGATTATGGGTGCGGACAATACCGCCAGCACACTTATTCAGGTTTCCAATCCATGGCAGGGAGCCAAAGACGTGAAAATGTCTTATTTCATTTCCCGCAACGGTGAACAAGCGCCTGCCGGATTCAACGGACCTACCATCCCTGCCGGAGCGAAACGTATCGTATGTATGGCTTCTTCCTACATCGCCATGTTCGACGCTCTAGGTCAAGTGGACAAAATTGTCGGAGTATCGGGCATCGACTATGTATCCAATCCATATATTCTCGCACATAAAAATTCTATCAAGGACATGGGACCCGAAATGAATTATGAGTTATTATTGGGACTGAAACCGGATGTTGTCCTGTTATACGGTATCGGAGATGCGCAAACTGCCGTAACAGACAAACTGAAAGAACTGTTTATACCTTATATGTATGTAGGAGAATATTTGGAGGAATCACCGCTTGGTAAAGCCGAATGGCTGGTAGCTCTTTCCGAATTAACAGACAGCAGGAAAAAAGGCATCGAGATATTCCGTGAAATCCCTAAACGTTATCAAGTTTTGAAAGCGCTCACCGAATCGGTAGAGCAACGTCCTACCGTTATGCTCAATACCCCGTGGAACGACAGTTGGGTGATGCCTTCCACACAAAGTTACATGGCACAATTGGTAACTGATGCGGGTGCGGATTACATCTACAAAGAAAACAATTCTAACAGTTCCACTCCCATCGGACTGGAAACGGCTTACAAACTGATACAAAAGGCCGACTACTGGATTAATGTAGGCATGGCTTCTACGTTGGATGAACTAAAGACGGTCAATCCTAAATTTGTAGACGCCAAAGCTGTACGCGAAAAAACTGTTTACAACAACAATTTACGAACAACACCGACAGGAGGTAATGACTACTGGGAATCTGCAGTAGTACGTCCCGACGTCGTATTGCGTGACCTGATTCATATCTTTCACCCCGAACTCGTATCCGATTCACTTTACTATTACAGACACCTGGAATGAAACAGCCTGATAAACGTACTCCCTTTTTATTCATTACACTGGGTATAGTTGCCATACTGTTATTACTGATAGACATGGCAACGGGAGATACATATATTCCTATCACCAAGGTATGGGCTGTACTCACCGGAGGCGAATGTGACGAAATGACACGGAATATTCTCCTTTCTATCCGTTTCATACGGGTAGTGGTAGCGGCTTTGATAGGAATAGCACTCTCCGTTAGCGGTTTACAGATGCAAACAGTATTCCAGAATCCGTTGGCAGATCCTTACCTGCTGGGAGTAAGTTCCGGTGCAGGACTGGGCGTAGCTCTGTTCATACTAGGTGCTCCATTACTTGGATGGGCGGAGTTTCCAATTCTTCAGTCGCTGGGTATCGTAGGTTCGGGCTGGATAGGAACTGCCGTAATCTTATTGGGAGTAGCCATTATCAGCCGGAAAGTAAAAAACATTCTCGGTGTATTGATCATGGGAGTTATGATAGGCTACGTAGCAGGCGCTATCATTCAGATACTCCAATACCTAAGTTCGGCCGAACAACTGAAAATGTTCACACTCTGGTCAATGGGATCTCTTAGCCATATCACAGTCACCCAATTGGGAATCATGATACCAATGCTATGTATCGGCTTACTGATTTCCGTAGCCTGTATCAAATCGCTGAACCTGCTACTGCTCGGTGAAAATTATGCACGAACGATGGGAATGAACATTAAACGTTCACGCACGTTCATCTTCGTTTCTACCGCACTGCTGACAGGAACGGTCACCGCTTTCTGTGGTCCGGTAGGATTTATCGGCCTGGCAGTACCGCACGTCACACGACTGCTGTTCAACAACGCCGACCACCGGATACTGGTCCCCGGCACCATGCTGACAGGGCTTATCAGCATGCTTCTCTGCGACATCATCGCCAAGAAGTTTCTGCTTCCGGTTAACTGCATCACCGCCTTGCTAGGTGTTCCGGTTATTTTATGGGTAATTGCTAAAAACTTGCGTAGATTCAAATGATAGAGCTTAAAGAACTGACATTAGGATATGGACAGCGCACGCTGTTGGAAACGGTAAATGCCCGAATCACAGGCGGACAACTCGTTGCCCTGTTAGGACGTAACGGAACGGGAAAGAGTACCCTGCTCCGTGCCATGATGGGACTGGAAAAGCCTCAATCAGGAGAAATTACTCTGCAAGGAAAAAACATAGCTTCATTGAAACCGGAAAAATTAGCCCGGAATATCAGCTTTGTCACCACCGATAAAGTACGCATCGCTAATCTCCGCTGTAAAGATGTAGTAGCCTTAGGGCGTGCTCCCTATACCAACTGGATCGGCCAACTGCAACCGGAAGACCAAAAGCGGGTGGACGACGCTATGCAACTAGTCGGTATGTCCGGTTATGCAGAAAAGACAATGGATAAAATGTCCGATGGCGAATGTCAGCGAATCATGATTGCCCGTGCCCTTGCACAGGATACTCCTGTCATCCTGCTTGATGAGCCGACCGCCTTCCTGGACTTACCCAACCGCTACGAGCTCTGTTTGCTTTTAAAGAAATTGGCACAGGAAGAAAAAAAATGTGTCTTATTCTCCACTCATGACCTCGACATCGCCTTATCGCTTTGCGACTCCATCATGCTCATAGATAATCCGCAGATGTACACGCTGCCTACTCCGGAAATGGTGGCCAGCGGACATATAGAAAGACTTTTCCGAAATGAATCCGTCACGTTTGATGTGCAGGAGATGAGAGTACGCATCAAATAAACAAACAGATATCCGACAAGAATCAGACTGTGTATAAAATAAATAGGTAGCATTCATTTGGGTTCTATATAAATTCGCTATCTTTGCCCCCGAATTGGTTTCAGATAGCCATATCAACTATCTGAATTAAAAGGGAATCGGGTGTAAATCCCGGACAGTCCCGCTGCTGTGAAACTCTATTCAACTTCTTGATATTTACTTTTACCACTGACCGGGTATAGATAGTCAAGGTCGGGAAGGAATCAGGAAGGGAGTCAGTCAGAAGACCTGCCATTCATACCTTTATAGCTGTTTTTACTCGTGGGATAGGAAAATGGCAGACTGTAAAAAAAATAATCGAGTAGTCATGACATCGGAAATGATTGAAGGAGGATAAATTCTCTCTAGCTAAAATATCAAAAGGACGGCATTAGACCGTCATGCTCAATGTGTGCGTATCCCCGCAGAAGTGATTTCTCCGGGGGTACTTTTAGCTAAACTAAATATCATCATATAATAATCACAATGGAAGTTCTAAGAAATTTATTTGAAGGTTACCCCAATCTTTGGGGCGGCGGAGTGGCACACTCCGTACTGATTCTGTCACTAACCATAGCGTTTGGAATCATCCTTGCAAAAATCAAAGTGCGGGGAGTATCTCTGGGAGTTACCTGGATACTCTTTGTCGGAATCGTATTCGGTCATTTCAACATGAATCTGGACGAACACCTGCTCCACTTTCTAAAAGAATTCGGATTGATTCTGTTTGTTTACTCAATTGGTTTGCAGGTAGGACCCGGCTTTTTTTCAGCATTCAAAAAGGGTGGCTTTACCCTGAATATGCTGGCCATGCTGGTAGTAGTATTAGGAGTAACCATTACTGTTATCCTGCACTTCACCACCGGAACTCCGATTACCACAATGGTAGGTATTCTGTCGGGAGCCGTCACCAATACTCCGGGGCTGGGAGCCGCACAACAGGCCAATAGTGATTTGAATGGTATAGATGCTCCCGAAATTGCTTTAGGATATGCTGTCAGTTATCCGCTGGGTGTAGTAGGTATCATCCTTTCACTGCTTGCTTTGAAATATCTCCTTCGCATCAATACTGCTCAAGAAGAAAAAGAAGCGGAAGTCGGTCTGGGACATCTCCAGGAACTTACCGTACGTCCTATCTCCATTGAAGTGAGAAACGAATCGGTAGACGGCATCAGGATTAAAGAACTCCGCCCGTTACTGAACCGTAAGTTTGTCATTTCCCGCATCAAACACCGCGAGGGTGGAGAAACCGAATTGGTCAATTCCGAAACAATTCTACATGTAGGGGATATCATATTAGTGATCTCTACCCCGATTGACGTGGAAGCAATTACTGTATTCTTCGGAAAGGAAATCAAAATGGAATGGGAACAGCTGAACAAAGAGCTCATTTCACGCCGTATCCTGATTACTAAACCGGAATTGAACGGGAAAACGCTTTCACAACTCAAAATCAGAAATAACTTCGGAGCAAACATCACCCGCGTCAATCGTTCGGGAGTAGACTTGGTAGCCTCTCCACAATTACAGTTACAAATGGGAGACCGTGTCACCATTGTAGGTTCCGAACTGGCTGTTACCCATGCAGAGAAAGTACTTGGCAACTCCATGAAACGCTTAAATCATCCGAACCTGATTCCTATCTTTATAGGTATCGCTTTAGGATGTATTCTGGGAAGTCTTCCTTTCGCATTTCCCGGAATCCCGCAACCTGTGAAACTAGGATTGGCAGGCGGTCCGCTCATCGTTTCTATCCTGATTAGCCGTTTCGGTCCGAAATACAAGCTGATTACTTATACCACCATGAGTGCCAACCTGATGCTTCGTGAAATCGGTATTTCCATCTTCCTCGCTTGCGTAGGTTTAGGAGCAGGCGAAGGCTTTGTAGACACAGTCATTCATGGCGGAGGATATATATGGGTAGGCTACGGAGTAATCATAACCATCCTGCCACTTCTAATTACAGGATTAGTAGGACGGTATTATTGCAAGCTGAATTATTTCACGCTTATCGGGGTTCTGGCTGGTTCTACCACCAATCCACCGGCACTGGCTTACTCCAATGACCTGACCTCCTGTGATGCGCCTGCCGTTGGTTACGCTACGGTCTATCCGCTCACCATGTTTCTGCGAGTATTGACGGCACAAATATTGATTCTGTCGTTGGGATAACATATTAATATATCCTTTTCCATCCAATTGATTACTAACAAATGGAGAGAATAGGATCAGATGCCGGAATATTTGTTATTGGTCAATGGGATATTTTTTTAGAATAAAACAAACTAATTAATAAAAACTTTCTAACTTTGTGCCGTTAAGGTTTCCTTGAACAACTTTTGCGTTGTTAAGGAATTAAAAGGGAATGCCGTGTAAACCGGCAACAGAACCTGCTGCTGTAAATCTCCGCTCCTTGTAATCAGAGAGCAAAATTGCAACACGAAAGTCACTGGATAGTTTATCTGGGAAGGCGTTGCAAAATGGGATGAGTCAGAAGACCTGCCTTGATGCTCTGATTTACACCTGCGGGATTTCGGGTAGTAGTCAAATAGAAAATAAGCAATTATCTTTTATTTGGTATAATAGCTATATGTCCGTTTGTGTAGATTGAATTCAGATCTGAACAAACGGATTTTTTATACCTATAAAATAAAAGACATGCTTTCTATTCAAGTCCATTCATACAATAAGCATTGTATCCATTTACGGTGGATATTATGTTTGATTCTATCTTTATTTACCACATTACCGGCCATTTCCCAATCCAAGGTTCGGCATCAGACTTCTCTGTCTGATACACTTCTCAAACTCAAAGAAGTTACTATCTACAGTAATCGGATGCAAAAAAAGATGTCTCCTGTACAGATTCTGTCCGGCAAAGAACTTGAGAAGCTCAATGTTTACTCCGTTGCCGATGCTTTGCGCTACTTTTCCGGAGTACAGATAAAAGATTACGGAGGTATTGGAGGACTAAAAACCGTCAATATACGAAGTATGGGCAGTCATCATGTCGGAGTATTTTATGATGGTATTGAATTAGGAAATGCGCAAAATGGAGTTGTCGATCTAGGCCGTTTTTCATTAGATAATATGGAAGTCATTTCACTATATAATGGTCAAAAAAGTGCCATCTTCCAACCTGCCAAAGATTATAGTTCCGCAAGTGCCATATATATGCAGACACGAAAACCCCTATTCAAAGGGGAAAAGAAAAACAATCTGAACATCGGGGTGAAAGGCGGTTCATTCTCTACCATCAATCCGTCACTACTTTGGGAACATCGTTTCAACGAACGAATAAGCAGTTCCATCAGTACGGAGTATATGTATACATCAGGACGATATAAATTCACATACGCCAAGAAAGATGGTTACGACACAACAGCTGTCCGTCAAAATGGAGACGTAAGAATGTTACGTTTGGAGAATGCATTCTTCGGAAAAATCCCCAAAGGAGAATGGAAAGCCAAAGCATACCTATACAATTCGGAACGGGGATACCCCGGAGCTGCGGTAAGAGAAGAACCGGGTAAATTTCGCCATCAGGACCGGCAGTGGGATACCAATCTGTTTGTGCAAGGCTCTTTTCAAAACTATTTTAAGCCTTGGTACAGTCTGCTAGCCAACGGAAAATATGCTTATGACTATCTCCACTATTTATCCGATCCCAGACTGGATGTCACCACCATGTATGTAGACAATCACTACCGACAGCAAGAAATCTATGCTTCGGCCGCCCATTTATTCACCATCTATCCCTGGTGGAGTATGTCATTATCCAACGATTTTCAATGGAATACATTACGGGCCGATCTCATAGATTTTGTCTATCCAACCCGTAATACAATCCTGACTTCTGCCGCCACGTCCTTTGACTTCAACCGCCTCATGTTGCAGGCGAGCCTGTTATATACTCATGTCGACGACAATACACGTACCAAAGGAGCCAATGCAGGCACCAAAAACAAATACACTCCGTCTGTCATAGCCACCTGGCAACCATTGACCAAGCTCCCTCTGAATGTACGGGCCTTTTATAAGAAAGTCTTTCGCATGCCGACTCTCAATGATTTGTATTATACTTTTATAGGCAATAAGGACTTAAAACCAGAATATACCACCCAATACGATGTGGGTATCACTTTCTCTCACACCTGGAATAACCATTGGCTGAAAAGCCTGGACTTACAAATAGATGGTTACTATAATGAAGTAGATGATAAAATCATTGCCATGCCTACCTCCAACCAGTTCCGTTGGACTATGATAAATCTCGGACATGTGGAAATTCGGGGATTAGACGCAGCCATACGAGGAGAATGGGGTTTCGGAAAGGTGGAACTTAGCACTCTATTCAATTACACCTATCAAAAGGCACAGGATTTTACCGATCCTACCAGTGAATGGTATGGAGGCCAGATTCCTTATATACCTTGGCATGGAGGTTCCATCATCCTCAATGGAAGTTATCAAACATGGTCTTGCAACTATAGTTTCATTTATACAGGTGAACGTTATGAAGCAGTCGCCAATATCCCGGAGAACTACGCACAGCCTTGGTATACCCATGATTTTTCCCTATCCAAAACTTTTCAATGGGGGAAAACGGGAATACGTGTAACGACAGAAATTAATAATATCTTCAATCAGCAATATGAAGTAGTGCAATGCTATCCTATGCCCGGTACAAGTTTTAAAATCAAATTAAACGTCATGTTATGAGAATATCTGTTCTATCCATCATTATCTGTTTTGTTCTTCTGTCGACTTCTTGTCGCGAAGATGAACGCATTATTCCGTCAACTCCCAACCAAGTTACTCCCGGAGTAAGCGGCACCTCTGTCAAAGGTTTCTTTCTACTCAATGAAGGAAATATGGGAAGCAACAAGGCTACCCTTGATTACTTTGATTACGAAACCGGTATCTATCATAAGAATATCTATGCGGAACGGAACCCGGGAGTCGTACAAGAATTGGGGGATGTGGGAAATGATATCCAAATCTATGGAAATAAGTTATATGCCATCATCAACTGTTCTCATTTCGTAGAAGTGATGAATGTAGAAACAGCAAAACACATCACGCAAATTTCCATACCTAATTGCCGTTATATCGTCTTTAAAGATAAATATGCATACGTCAGTTCGTATGCAGGCCCTGTCAAAATAGATCCCAACGCCAGACTGGGGTATGTAGCACGTGTTGACACTACCACACTGACTGTCAAGGACACCTGTGTGGTCGGCTACCAGCCGGAAGAAATGGTGATTGTGGGCAACAAACTCTATGTAGCCAACTCCGGCGGGTATCGCGTACCTAATTATGACCGTACGGTATCCGTCATCGACTTGAACACATTCAAAGTTATCAAAACCATTGATGTGGGAATCAATTTGCATAGAATGGAATTAGACCAATACGGAAATATTTATGTCTCATCCCGGGGAGATTATTATGACACTTACTCCGAAACATTTGTAATAGATTCCAATACCGATAAAGTAATCGAAGAACTACCGCTTCTTCCCAATACAGAAATGGCCATTTGCAGAGATTCACTGTATGTATACAGTACAGAATGGAGTTATTACACCAACAGTTGGACAGTCTCTTACGCCATCTATAATACAAAAACAAAGAAAACTGATACCCGCAATTTTATTACAGATGGTACGGAAAAATCTATCAAGATACCTTATGGAATAGCAATCAATCCGGAAACAGGTGAATTCTTCGTCACCGATGCCAAAGACTATGTGACTCCCGGCACATTATACTGTTTCTCCCGGGATGGAAAAAAGAAATGGTCAGTCATCACGGGGGACATTCCGGCACATATTGCCTTTACAGATAAGAAACTAAAAGAGATTCAATAATTCACAATTCTATTAATAATTAAAAACAAAAGCAATGAAGAAAATTCTATTTTTACTGCTCACTGTCGTTACAGTATGCAGTTGCTACAATGACGATGATCTCTGGGATAAAGTCAATGATCTCGACGGACGAGTAGAAACACTAGAAACAACAGTCAAGAAAATGAACTCTGAAATTACAACTTTACAGAGTTTGGTAGACGCATTAAATCAAGGGAAAGTAATCACCAACACGGAACAGACATCTGATGGCTACACATTAACTTTCAGTGATGGAAGCACCGTATCTATCAAAAATGGAAAGAATGGTACAGATGCTCCTGTGATTGGAGTGAAAGCTGACAAAGACGGAATATATTACTGGACCATTACTACCAACGGTACTACAGAATGGCTGCCGGATGCAACTAACAAGTTAAAAGTGACGGGTACAACTCCAGTTATGGGAGTTGACAGTGACGGATACTGGACCGTTGATACAGGCGAAGGAGCCAAACGCATTAACGGAACAGACGGAAAACCTGTGAAAGCGGAAGGACAAGACGGAGACTCTTTCTTCAAATCTGTTACAGTTAATGACAATCATGTACTAGTTACTCTTGCAGATGGAACGTCGTTCACATTGCCCAAAGGGGAAACATATACATTTGACATTGCCAATAGGGATTATACCTTGTTCTCGTCTAATGAAACAAGGACGTATCTTCTTACAACTGCCAATATAGACGACGCAACATTAATTGCTATTCCGCAAGGATGGACAGCGGTTCTTAATGATAAAGACTTAAGAATCACAGCTCCGGCAGTTTCAGGTGATGATGTCAAAGATGGTGAACTTAAAATACTTGTCACTCCGTCCAAAGCTTTCGGTAAAGTAATAAAAATGCAATTAAGAGCAGTGCGTGAAGCACACTTCTTGACATTCGAGGATGTTGATTATAAAGGTGATGCTAACATGGTAGGAGAAAGAAACTGGTCATCATTAATTGACAGCCAACAATATGGTGGCCCACTACTTTATCCTAAGAATAACCAACTCTATAACTGGAGTGATGCAAACAACACTTTTCTTGCTTCCGAACTTCCTAACGGATGGGGTGATTACCAATACTGGGGTGGCGGACACGCAATTTCCAATTATCTGGATATGGATCTTACTCATGGAGACTTCCAGCACCAACTAGCCGTTTATTATCAGGATGCAAAAACTGGTTTTGGAGGACATAATGGTTCCAAAAACTTCTGCGTACATTACGGCTATGCAGACAATTCCGGATATGCCAACGGTCCATTACCCTATATTTACTTTGGAGACGGAGTTGCTCGTGTAGTTGACCACATGTATGTGACTATGACGACCTACCTAGCCAACTGTGTGGCCAACGGTAACGGTTTGACCGCACCCGCAGGCAAAGATGATTGGGTGAAACTGGTTGCTATCGGTTATGATGAAGATGGAAAAGAAGTAGCTACACGTCCGGAATTTTATTTGGTTGGAGCCGAGGGTAATATACTTGAATGGACAAAATGGGATTTATCCGCATTAGGCAAAGTGGTCAAAATAGACTTTAATGTCACTGGAAGTAATGATAACGGATATGGTTTCAGCCAACCTGCCTATTTTGCTTATGATGATGTAGCAGTGAGATTCTAATGAAACATATTATACTTTTTTTATTTGTTCTGTTAGCATTAATATCATGCGTGAAAGAAGAGGAGGACTCTCCTCTTCTTTCCGCTCCTGTCATTACCTTGAAAGAAGAATCCCCCATCTATAAAACAAAAATTGGTCGGGAGATAACCATCGCTCCCATTTATGAAAATACCGATTCGGAAACGACCTTTAACTGGACAATAGATGGAAAGAGTATCTGTACCACTTCCACCCTGACATTTTCAGCCGATGAAGCAGGCAGGTATTTCATTCTGATTTCTGCCACCAATGCCGGAGGGACAACAGAAAAGGAGATACGTATCGATGTCTTTCAACTTGATGTACCTACTATCTCTATTGCGGATGCCGACAAAGGTTTCAAAGTGCTTCAAGGCTCTGAACTAACCATTACACCTATAGTAGATTCTTTTCTGGAAACCAGTTACTCCTGGCAAATAAACGGTGAAGATATTTCGAACGAATTAACCTGTACTCTCCCCACAATCGAGCTTGGCGAATATCAGGTTCGTTTTGCTACTCACAATGAAGATGGCGATGACGAAGTAACTTTCAAAGTAGAAGTTTGTTCACCGGATCAAGTAGATTTCAACTGGACATTCCTGCAAACGGAATATAACATGTCAGCCGGCAGAACTATCCGTATCAAACCGGTTGACGTGAATAATGCACTGGATGCAGTCTATACATGGACTGTGGACAATGAACAAGTGCAATCCGGAGAAAATGATACTTATCTGTTTACATCCGAGCAGCAGGGAGAACACACAGTAAAGGTAGAAATGAGGAACTCATATATACTCGCTACGCAAACATTAAAAATCAATGTTTGCCCTCCCGCAGGAACATACCAGCGGAAGATTAGCGCCACAAGTTCTGCGTCAATGAACAGAGTATATGAATATTTACCGGCTCCCGGTCAATTCATCAATGAGAATCATACCACAACAACTATGGCAGAAGCCTGCACCTATGCAGAAGAACGAATCAATCAGACGGCTTATGTTTCCCTAGGCGGATTCGGTGGATACATCATCGTTGGATTCGACCATAGTATCGTGAATGATGGAGATTACAACATTGCTATTACAGGAAACGCTTTTGATGGTTCGTCAGAACCGGGAATTGTATGGGTAATGCAGGACGAAAATGGTGATGGGTTACCTAATGACACTTGGTATGAATTGCGCGGATCCGAATATGGGAAAGCCGAAACCTGGCAGGACTATGCCGTCACCTATCATAAACCAACTGGTATTCAGCTTCCCACCCCATGGACAGACAATCATGGTCAAAGTGGGTCTATTGATTATCTGGGTGCTTTTCACCGGCAAGATTATTATTATCCCGCCTGGGTAAAGGAAAAACAATATACTTTGCGAGGTACTCGCCTGAAAGAGCGTAATTACGATCAATCCGGTAATGGTACTTATTGGGTAAATGATAGTTATGAATGGGGATATGCTGATAATTTCAGCGCCATTGATCGTCTGACAGATGATGACAACTATAATGCCGGACCGTCTGACAATCATTTCAAGATATCCCATGCTGTAACTTTCGACGGTAAGGATGCAAACCTGAAGTACGTTGATTTTATCAAAGTACAAGTGGGTGTTAATAGTAAAAGCGGTTGGTTGGGTGAAATATCCACTGAAGTTTTTGGAATAAAGGATTTCAACATGCTCAAGTAACAATAAAGAGGGGAATGAAAGAATCTGTTCTTAAATAAAGAATCTGTAGTGAGTTACTACGTCTTAGTTCCCCTCTGCTTTCTTGTGCTCTTTCCATCTATTTCCTTTCAAATGATTGCGTTCTTTGATCGCACAATCCACTTCCGGGCACAATCGTCTCAATTTTACGAAAATCGTTTGAGAAAAGCCCAACTTCAGACAAATTTCTTTTATAGTAAGTCCAGCCTTAATACAATCTATTATTTCTGTCTTCCTTTTCACCACCTCACGAAACAGATAGTCCGAACCATGAGTTCTTCCTATATGCTGTCCATTTGCTTTTCTTACCGCCAAAGCTTCGCGTGTACGTTGTGAAATCAGCTTATGTTCAATCTCTGCAGCCAGACCAAAAGCAAAACTCAACACTTTACTATTAAGACTATCATCAAAAATATATCTTTCTTTAGTACTGTGAATCACAACCCCCGCATCAATGCAATGCTTCATTATAAGCATTATTTCATGAAGCGAGCGACTCAAACGGGATATTTCCGTCACAATCAATACATCACCAGACTTCAAACTTTTGATAAGTTTTCCCAACTTACGAGAATTCTGACTCATCTTGCCACTAACGACTTCTTCCATCCACCGATCAATGGTAAGCTCCTTACTCGAAGCATATCGTATAATCTCTTCTTTCTGATTTTCAAGGTGTTGCTTACCTGTACTCACCCTTAAATAAGCTGTTACCATAATTACAATTTATATAAGGTAATAAGTAAAGTAAGTAGCAAATTGTTTTGCATGTGTATTTACATTCGTTAAAAAAAGTGCATACTACGATAGATAGAAGATAAGTAAACGGCAATCATAAAAAAAGTACAATATTATTCCTGACAGGTTGATTATAGGCAGTATATAAGATTAGTTCACTTGATTCTTTTTTAACGAAGGATTAAAATCCATCTCAATTATAGAACAAAGATAGGAAAAAAAAATAAATAATATCATTCATTCTTAAATATTTATTTCGAAACAATTGTTTTTTATTCACTTGAAAGATGCTTTATATATTCACAAATATGTACTTTTTTAATCCTTCGTTAAAAATACTTCGTGCACACCTAAAACAAACAAAGCAAGAAGCAAAAACAAACAAAGCGATCAAGTCCAGCAGAGGGAAACAGGAATATCTACTTTTTTAAATAAAGACGATATTATGGAAAAAGACCAAGCTGAAAAAAGAGAAAAAAAAAAAATCCTCCATCAGAATACTGGTAGCAGAGGATAATGACACAAATTTCTTACTATTAACCATCATGCTCAAAGGGTATCAATTAGTAAGAGCAATCAATGGTAAAGAAGCCGTAGAAAGGATGAAAAAAGAAAATTACCATATCGTCTTAATGGATATTCGTATGCCCATTATGGATGGTATAGAAGCAACCAAAAGTATCCGGGAATTCAATAAGGACATTCCAATCATAGCTGTCACAGCAGATAATTCTTCTATGATTTTCACAGAAGCATTTGAAGCAGGTTGTACAGGGTTCGTCTCCAAACCTATACAAATAAAAGAACTATTGCAAGAAATTACTCTTGAAATAAGCAAACTAAAACAAACAATCAAGTAAAAAACCAAAAGTCGATTTAATACTTTTTCATCATGAAACAGTTGCTTCTCATAGCCCTGCTGTTCGTCTCTACTTCCCTCAAATCGCAAGTCGAAAGCAAAGACAGTCTACAATCGTCGAAAGAGATTGTACTCTATTTTCCATGGGATAAAGACGCACTCTATACAGATTACATGACCAACAAGGAGACATTGAAAGAGATTGACCGTCTCTTCTCCAACTCTATTCTATTGTCACAAATGGATTCTGTTGTCATCAGTGCGACAGCTTCTCCCGAAGGTCCTCCTGTCTATAATCAGAAACTTTCGGAACGTCGATTAACTACTGTCTTGAGATTTCTACAAGATAGATATCCGTCCATAGAATCAGGAAAGGTACGCGCCTATGCTTTAGGTGAAAACTGGGAGGGACTTCTGCGCATGGTAAAAGCTGATGAACAGGTACCTTATCGTGATGAGGTGATACAACTCATCGAAATGCCTATTAATAAGGTAGAAATGGAACGCAGGCTCAACCGGATTGGTAAAGGGGCTGCCTATCAGTACATAAAATATCATATATTGCCTTACCTGCGTATTGGAGGGACCTGTGTTGTTTTTTATCCCGAACGGATGAAAGTGCTGCACGCCTCTCCCACTATGGCGAATTTCCCCGTAATAAATCCTCCTGCACCAGCATGCGAAATGCAGACACCACCTCTTCCCAACTACAGATACATACGACCGTTGGCTTTGAAAACCAACCTGCTATTTGATATTGCCACCTTATTTAATATAGAGCTTGAAGTTCCGATTGGTAAACACTGGTCATTGGCAGGCGAATGGATATTCCCATGGTGGGGCGGGTTGGGTAATGATGGTGGTGTGTCACCTGTCCCACGTTATTCGGAGAAGTATACCATGCAGATGCTTTCCGGCGGACTGGAAGCACGTTATTGGTTCCCTCGCAGCAAATCACAGAATCGCAAGGCAGAACGCTGGGGAGATTATAATCCGCTCAACGGATGGTTTGTAGGGCTGTATGCAGGTGCCGGCAAATATGATTTTCAATTGGGAGGAGACGGAATGCAAGGAGAATTTTTCATTGCATCGGGCATTAGTGCCGGTTATGCACATCCCATTGCCAAACACTGGCACATGGAGTACTCCATCGGAATCGGTTATCTGGACACCAAATACTATAATTATACCCCTCTCGATGGACATAAAGTAGTGAAAATTTTATCGAACGGACAGTACGACCGTCGCAAGCAGAAATGGTTTGGTCCTACAAAAGCGAAAGTCTCACTCGTGTGGATCCCGCGGTTTAAACTCAAAAATAAAAAGTAATCAGTATGAAAAAGTCATTCAACATATCATCTACTCTTTTTCTGCTACTTGCTTTTGCAATTATGCTTCTGTCAGGTTGCCGGCGTGATGAACTCTGTTTCCTCCATCCCAGCGATGCACTGATTGAGTTGAAAATAGACTGGAGCCGTTCTGCATTGTCTCCGAACAGTGCAAGTGCCATTATTTATAAAGATGGCAGGTATTACCGTACAGAGGTATTCTCGGTGTATCCTCCTGTACGCAAGGTAGTTGATTTACCTGTCGGACACTACAGCATTGTCACTATCAACGAACAGCTATCCGACTTCGAGAAATATGTACATTGGGGAGGAATGGAACAATGGAACACATTCGAAACAAAGGTGCTGGACGACACGCAGTATGACCGTGGACTTACCCGTTCGCTGAAACTGGAAGTAGATACGATAGCAGCCGACCGGATTGCAGAATTCGATGTTACGGAAGATATGATATACAAGGCACATATACATCCCACCTCTAAAGAAGATGCAGCCAATTTCAACGAAGTAGCCTATTCTGTAACATTTGTGCCGAGAAGGGTATTTACTGCCGTATCCATTACTCTCAATGTACGCAACGGGGCAAGCTATTACTTTGCATTGCGCAATCCACCCATCCTGTCGGGAATGGCAGAATCTTATTTACCGGCATTAGATCAGTATTCAACCAATGCGGTGTCTCATGCTATTAGTTTCAGCCAGGACACCAGAAACAGCGGAAGTAAAGATGCGGTATTCAAAGGAACATTGTTGGTGGTTCGCCCGGTGGCAGGATATGACGATGCCACTCTCAACCATACAGATGTATATAAGTTGACATTACCTTTTGTCTACCCCGGTGGTATTGTCTCCAAAGAAGTCAATCTGAAAACAGAAGCCCGAAAGTTTCTCTTTACCCCCGAAGATCCGAATGACCCGAAGAACAACTGGGATAAACTGGAGATAGAAGTAGATTTAGACTTACCGGAACAAATTCCTATCGGCGGAATGGATGTCGGTGTGGAAGACTGGAATGATGTAGATATTCCTCTTGACGAACCGCAACGTCTTCATTTTGTAGCCAACAATGGCAGTAGTGAATCATTCTGGTGGACAAATCTTCCGGGAGTTATTGTTAATCTGCCCGAACCACTGTTTAGTCCGGTAGAAGGATTGACTTTCAGAGAATGGAACACTAACGCTGATGGTACAGGAACCATATTCTATCCGGGAGACTCTTATGAAATGAAACGAGGAGGATTTATCTTTTATGCTATCTGGAACACACCGGATAGTCGAAATAAATGAGATCGACTAAACATAATTTATTAACCTTTTTAAAACGCTATTACAAGAAACAGAAAGTACCAAAACAAACAGAAAGCAAAAGATCGGCAATCAAATTGACATTTTATATGTATGGGAAATAATGCTAGGGATTGATTGCCCAATTATTAAAAATTAAAAAATTATATTTATGAAAAATTTAGTAACAAAACTGGCGGCTACTTTATTCATTCTAAGTGGCTGCGCACAAAATGAACTGATCGATTCACCCAATCAAGGGACGCCTAATGATGGTAGAATCCGCTTTGCTGCAACTTCTGCTTTGACCAGCACCAGAGCTGCCGATGGTAATCCGTTCAACAATACGTCTAATCTACAGACTCTTGGGGAATTTACTGTGGATGGTTATCTTGATGGTACATCTGTATATGGAGCCACTGCTCAAACCGTTAAATGGGACGGTGGTTCTTGGGAGTATGCAAATGAACCTTATTGGCCATCGGGAGATGTAAAAATCAACTTCTTCGCTTATGCAAACTGGCCAACCGGTGACGCTGGTACCGTAAATGCTACAATTGCTAGTACAGGAATTACTGTAGCCGCTAAAAGTGGTAACATTACCATAGGAGAAGACAAATTGGATAAAACAGGACAGAAAGATCTTTTAGTTGGAGGTCAAATAGGAGCAACCAAACAATCACGTACATTAATTACTTTCAAACACGCTTTGACACAGATTGTCTTTAAAGCAGGAAATGTAAATCCAGGCAGATTGGACGTACGCATTGGTGGCGTTCGTATTGTGAACGTTGATAATGCTGCAACAAAAATGACATTTAATGGTACAGCAATTAACTGGGAGTTGTCAGGTACTAAAACTGCACAATACCATGTACAAGGCTTGGAAACAGAAACAAGTTGGAGCCTTGATGCTGGAACTTGGAACACCAATTTAAATGTTAATGCAGACAAAGTATTTACAGCCCCTACTGATGCAACATTAGGAGATTATAGCAAATATCAAGTCATTCAAAAAACTGCCGGCGTGAAGAATAATGCATTATTACTTTTACCACAAACATTTGCTGCATGGAATCCAAATGAAAATGCGACACCAATTACTGGAAGTTTTATCGAACTTCTAGCTGTGGTAAAAGATCCGACCAATGCGAGCACTGCAAAACTCGCAGCAGCTGATAAGCAAGACGCTATTGATGCTCTAAAACCATATTACTACTGTGGAACACCCAACTACAATGCTGATGGTAACACTGAATCTTATGGTATCATCCGTATTCCTCTAAGCTCTGTAAGTGGAGATTTAGGCGAATGGATTGCCGGTAAACGAATTACCTATCTTATTACATTCGGCGATAGTGATTCTGGTTCAGGCGGTGGTGGCTACAATCCTGGTGGTGATCCTATCCTTGTACCTATTCGCTTCAATGCTATCGTAGAAAATTGGGTGGATGTTAATGTTCCTTTATTGACAGCAACATTCAATGCACAATCAGATGCAGTGAAAGCAGATTTTATTAATGGATATACCAACCAACTGGTCAATGACATAAAATCAGCACGTGTACCGAAAGTATATAAGTCCTCTGTTGCTATTACAGGAAAATTAGATCAGACAACAACAGGTGATATAGCTCTTACTTTCACAGATTTCACAACTAATAATATGCTTGTAGGTAGCACTGTAACTTACGACTTTACAGGTATTGATGTATGGAACAGAAAGATAACATTGACTGCACCGACCGGCTGGACGGCTAAATATTATAAGAATACAACTGAAGTAGTAGACAGCCCAATACTGAATGGTACTTCAGCCAATAAAGTAATATTGACTAAGACAGCAGAAAGTATAACAGCATATTCAACAACTCCGGAATACATCAGCGACTTTATTTCTGCTATCCGCATCAATGAAGGAACTGCTGTCCGTGAAGCAGGATGGACTATCACTGTAAAAGGAACACTAAACAAAGATATTACTTTCTCTGCCGATGAATTAGCTATATTAGGTGGTGTTACAGATAAGAGCCCTATTACAATTGACATTACAGGTCTTGATTTTGACAGTAAAAAAGTCAGTGTAATTGTACCTGCCAGTTGGAAAGCTACTTGCGGTAGCACCATTAAATATGCAGGTGAGAAACTCGAAGTAGGCACAGCTGACAATAAGATTATTTTCACTAAACTTTAAAACTCTCCTTTTAATAAAACTTTTAGATTGTGCGGGCTTAACCGCCTGCACAATCATTTTTCAATAAATAAGGAAGAATAAAAACAACTCTCATTATGCATAGAATAAAAATACCCCAATCTGGATTCCTTTTTATATCTTTCGTCACCCTTAGCCTATTATTAGCAACAGGATGTACGGATGACATAGCTTCTAGTACAGGAGAAGAAACAGTCTTGCGTTTTCGATGCGACAGTGTAGAGACTCGCAGCACAGGATACGTACAGTCCGGAGCAAATGCCATTTTAACGATGGGGATATATGCATCACACACATCAAACAATTGGACAAATAGTTCCACCCTTAACTTCATGATAAACCAACAAGTGAAACGTGACAATGCCAATTCACCTTGGGAATACTCTCCCGAAAACTATTGGCCATCAAGCGGACAGATTTCATTTTTCACTTATGCACCCTATAATGCGACCGGACTGTCTATCACCGACCAAAGCGGAAATGCAATCGGTTCTGCAACAAGTGGTGTACCACAACTCTCATTCAATGTTCAGCAGCAACCTGCGGATCAGGTAGACCTTCTGGTAGCCCCATCCCGAATGGATCAAACCAGAATGACAGCAGGAGGGTACGTCAATGTACTTCTGCGTCATGCTCTGACCCGTATTTGCTTCGCTGCCCGTGTAAACACAACAAGCTCACAAAAACTCCCGACATTTCATATCACCCAAATCAAACTAAATGGATTATACCATAAAGGAAGTTGCCCGATGGATGGTAGTAACCGTCAATGGTCAGCTACCACTTCCGACGCCGATGCAACAACATCCTACACATTAACAGAAACACCGGATACCCCGGATACTGAAGAAAAAGAACTTAAAAATATACACTTGGAACAAGAATATCTGGATATCACCACTTCATCTGGCTATCTCTTCCTTCTTCCACAAGACATTCCGGCTGATGCAGAAATCTCTGTATCCTATACAATGGATGGTACAGCTGCAACACCACTGACTATCAAACTTGCTGAAGCACTAGCTAAATGGCAACCTGGTGAATCCATACGTTTCCTTATAAGTCTTGAATATAAAGGCAAAGACGAACCCATTGAATTTACATTGACGCCCACCTTTACCGCATGGGATAACATAGATACCGAAGTCAATATAGACTCCGATCCTTTTCTTGATGTGACAGATGTCAGTACATACAGTTACGATGCAGCAGCTACCCGAATCTATTTCTATACCAATCAACCCGCAAGTAGCGTTTATATAGATCCCGAAGGTATAGTAACCGCTACCGGTGAAAACGTTACCATCGCTAATGAATTTTGCAACATAGCCAAAGGAGACAACCTGTCTGACGGAACTTCCAATTTCTTCTTCGATGAGACAACGCATAAAGGTTATTTTGACCTTATCAACTATGATACAGGAACCACTGGAAGTGGTACCAATAAAGGCCGTCAAGCCATTTCTGTGAAACTCCATGCAGGGAAATTGGTACGCTATATCAGTGTGCAGCCCGTCATATCTACTGAAGTGGCACGAAAAGACGGAACCCGCTACATTGGGACTTTTCATCGTGGCACTGAAACAGGTGAACGTATCATCACCTGGTACGTCCCCTCTACGGTAGAATGGACTGTTACAATAGAATCTGCCGGAGTTAACACTGATTACGAACAACTCTGTATGGATCGTATGGCAAGTCCCGATTATCAGACTAATTCACTCTATTCCTACTCGCCGCGTAATCCGGAAGGAGCTACGATAACAAATCCTACAACCACCGTCAGAGGTAAAGGCCGCGTTTATTTCCGGGTAGGATGGAAAAGCACTTCTCCTACCGCCAATCGACATGCCCGAATTAAAGTTACCTACAATAATGCAGATGGAACAGTTTCAAGCCTATCACCTAATTATATTTATTGCCGACAAGGAGAAGAACCTGAAGGACTTGCCCTAACCACTACTGATGATCCTTTCAGCGTATATAATTTAATGAGTGACGGCATACAAGCAGACTATCCTACACAAGGAGGCCTCCTTTCACAGTGGGGACGCCCTCGTTCGTGGGCTCCTATTGGTTCCACAAGTAAACCTGCAGATTATCCTAATACAGTCGACTTGGATTTAGACCTTGATGTCAATATCTGTCCGGTCACTTATGCATATCCTGACAAGGAAACCATTATAGCACTGGAAACCGGACTGGCTGCCTTATACAAGACATGGGGATATTACGCTGATGGATATTTCGACCGACGGGAAATTTCAAGTCACCGGGTAGAGTACAATTCCAGTGACGTTGCCTCTGCAGGAGTGATGCTTTATCATCCTCTTACTTTACATTCTGTATTTATGCCCACCACAGGTTATCGGGATCAGGAGGGCTATCTCCAGGGAGTAGGAACAGCTGCTGGTTATTGGTCAAAAGAAAATGGAGTCGACAAACAAAATGCCACTAGTATGTTCGTACAAAACAATGCGGATGAAAGTAAAATGGCTATTGTAGGAGACTACATCAAAACTCACTCTTTCTTTATGCGATGCGTAAAAATACTCGATCCTGTCACTCTCTACTTTGATGCTAATGGTGGAGACAATCCACCACGCCCCATATCTGTGACTAAAGGAGCCAATGCAACAGTCTATATTCCTTTAAAAATCAAACCAGATGGATATTGGAAAGATGGATATGAGTTTAAATCCTGGAATACGAAAAAGAATGGAACAGGAGATGAATATGTTGCAGGAGCCATATACCCTAGTGCAGGCGTAATGACAGAAGATGTCACTTTGTATGCTCAATGGAAAGGTAAGGCTACAACGATTGATTTCACAAAAGACTTTGATAACATCAGTAGTAATTACATCATAACTGGTGAAGATATATTTACTAAATATACTACAACAAGTAATGGTACTAAGTTTGATAAATATACCGATTATGCTTCAAGCGATGCTCAAACCGAGAAAGTATACTACAAACTTGAATTTTCAGACATGCAGGAGGCTACAGATTGGACTACCGCCTATAATTCATGCAAAAGTATGGATAACAATAGTAATAAATGGCGTCTTCCGCGTGCTTCCGAACTGTATTGGATTAGCAAAAATTCTGATTTAAGTAGTAAAATTATTAATAAAACATCAATCTGGGTTGGCACCTCTGCAGACAGTGGTCGTGCATGGATGTTTTTATATAGTACATATTATAAAGACTTCGATCGGTCAACCATCACAAACAAATTCCCATACCGTTGTGTACGAGGGTATTAGTGTTAATATTAATATAAAAAACAAACATGAATCTACGCCATCTAACATATAGTTTAATAACAACTACTTTTTTATTGAGTGGTTGTTCCGATGACCCATTTAATAAATATGGTTCTCTTACCGATGACGGAATGGTAAACATGCGTATTCAGCTTTCAACAGCTAATGAAAGTTCAATTATTACCCGGACAACCAATCCTTCTAATAGTGAGAAAGAATTAAAGAATGCCGTTATTATGGTATTCGACAAAGTTGCAGATAACGGAATGTTACGACAAGTACCTGTAGAAGCCACTGTTACCAACAGTAGTTCTAATCCAACCCTTACTGCCAAACTTGTACCGGAAACGTCTTGTTATCTTTGCGTAGTAGCTAATATTACAACCAGTCAGATTCAAGAACTTTGCGCCTTACAAGCAGGAAAATCACTCTCTGACATTCGTATTATGCTTAAAGCAAACATCAGTAAAACTGATACAAGCATAGGGATATTCAAGCCACTCCCCATGAGTGGATGGTCAGGGCAAACCACCATAAGCGCAACAACAGCTTCACCTACAATTCCACTTTCGCGTTCAGTAGCAAGAATAGATGTAAATGGAATCTCTACAACCCCTGCAGATCCTGCCGATCCTACTGCCGATGCATTCCAAGTATCTGGCATTAGACTAGCTAACGGCTCCCCCTCGGGCTATGTGCTCCAACAACCCTCACTACCCTTTTGGGGTTCAACCGATGTAGTGACATACTCTCTGGCAGAAACGACCGCTACAACTCCTGTCGAATCTGCCAAGTTGGAGGGTGCCGTTTATTGTTTCGAAAATAAAGGGTCGGTAGGTGATACTCCCAATGCGACCCGGTTAGTAATACGGGGACACCGTAACGGAATCTCAACTGACACTTGGTATCCAATCGACATTGTATACGACCAGACCATTATCAGTGGAAGTACCAGTACCACCAAGAAATGTTACGATATAGAACGCAATAAAATATATACTATCCGACTGAACAGAGTAGAGAAAGAGGGATATCACACTTACGAAGAAGCAGCTAAAAGTGAAGCATTCAACACAATGGTGGATGCTGAAATCATCGTAACCGACCCGTATGCATACGACATTGTCACCAACGGACGACAATATATGGGAGTCACTAATGCCGAATTCGTTGTTTATCCCGCAGAATCCAATAAGGTAATCAGCAATTTGCATATTACTACACTCTCGTATACCAGTGACCCCAACTGGACGAATGGCAGTATCACTTGTTCAGAGGGAATCTCTCTGTCAGCCGGTTCTTATCCTCTTTTGGATATACGCGGAGATGCCAATCCTACTTATAGAGATATTGTAGTAGATATAGACCCTACTGTTAAAACAGAAGGCCTCGTCACTATTCAAATTGGCAATTTGATGAAAGAAATCAAAGTACGGGTAAAAGAGACAACTCCCAAAGTAGGTACAATCTTGAACGACTATTTCGCTGATACAGATGCAACTACTGACTTTAAAGTGGGGGAAATTATCTCACCATCAGAAGATACATCTTGGTTGAAAGTATCCACTTCCGACGAAGATACAGGAAATTCATCACTCAATAACAAGATTACCAATCCGGCAGGAGGTATCTATCTCCATGTAGAACCTAACATTGGTTTCGACACTCAAATGACTACCCGGGAAGCATCTGCATATATCGCCGGAGAAGAAGACAATCAACGCATTAAGATCGTAGTACAACAAGTAGGATATGACGTTTATTCAGGAAAACAGCAGCTCGAACCTTTTACCTATGTAGGTACTTTCCATCGTTGGAATCAGATGGGAGAAAGGCTTATCCGTATTGATGCCGGCAATACAAAAATTGAAGCTAAAAACGGTTCTAATAGTGACTATTATATCAAAGTTGCTTGGTGGGAGGCTACTGTAGTGGCTGGTCGGGAATTTATTGTTTTGGATACCAAACAAAGTCCGGACCCTAAGGTTCATATTTATCAAAATAACGATAATAGCACCCCCAACGCTTATGGAATAGGTGATGATGACGCAGGTTTTATCACTACAGACGAAGAAGTAGAAAGTTATCCGGTTGAAAGCAAACTACGTACGGTAAAAGATACAGGATCTTACATCTATTTC